>Ga0114930_10003132_pt1 | contig 14594 bp, 9 predicted proteins | sample AnhtaG_FD_87300 | JGI IMG/M metagenome (GOLD analysis project Ga0114930, IMG submission 87300) | Deep subsurface microbial communities from Anholt, Denmark to uncover new lineages of life (NeLLi) - Anholt_01485 metaG | ecosystem: Environmental > Aquatic > Marine > Oceanic > Sediment | place... | reverse complement strand
TGAAACATTAAAATTGCTACCGCAAAAACCAGATCGAATTTTAATTCAGCAAATATTTGATAAAATAACGAAAATTGGTGGAATTAGTGTTGGTTAGTATTGGTTAATGGCGAAGGTATTGTCATAAAGATGTCTATCTTGAAAACCAACAAGTTGAACTATCCACCTTATGGAATCAATTTGTTAATTTGAATCTTAAATCTTATGAAAAAGGAAAAAGATTTGAGAATTTCATCATAACTTTATTTAGCCAGTTATTCAAGGTTGTTAGCCATAATCTTTTTACCGAAAATGGAGAAATTGATGTTGTGCTAGAGATAACTAATCAGGAACCTTTCTGGATAGAATTTGGAGGAGATGTTTTTGTAGAATGTAAGAATTGGAATAAAAATATCCCTCTCAATGAAGTGACTAAATTTTGTCACAAAGTTTCTCAAGCTCGCCTCAAGTTAGGCTTCATAGTTTCAGTAAATGGTTTCACTAATGATGCTATCCGTACGCTTAAAAATGATGCATGTAACATTAACGCACCTCTAGTCGTTCCAATTTCTGGGACTGATATAGAAAAGTCGATTTTGAAAAGAGAGAAGTTCGACGAGTTCCTAAAAGAAAAAATCCGAAACATCAAATATGTACGAAAATATTAAGCGCTTTTAAAATCTTAAACAATTTCTGATTCAATAAAAAATTAAATTAATTCGAAAATTCTATATTTATGAAATTATACTATAAGTCGGTTCATAGTTCTCTATATTTAGATTTAATTGCGAAAAATATGGCTAAAAATATAACGAGTTTCTTTTTAAAGTACATACACTATCATACGAGTATGAACATTAATGAACTTGAGATGATTGGGAATTTCACTGAACATTCTATTAAGTGAGAGAAAATCGATTCCTTTCATATCGCCTGTTCCAGCAGTTGTCCATTCTCCTTCAACCAAGCCTTTGCCTTTTCCATGGTGGATGATTGTGCACGGACAATGTTCCAAAATTTGGGCGTGTGGTTTATCTCGATAAGGTGGGTAAGTTCATGGATGATGATGTAATCGATAACAAACATTGGTGCCTTTATCAGCCGCCAGTTAAAATTTACATTGTTATTCACTGTGCAGGATCCCCAACGGTAGCGGTTGTCGACAATCTTAACCTCGGCAAAATTGACTCCTAGTTCGCGAGCGTGAAGCTTGACACGGGGGACAATCTTTTCTTTGGCCTTATTGATATACCATTCCCGTAAGGCCTCTGCTTTCTTCTTTCCCTGTGTAGCCGGAATGAGGAAACGCTGGACGAACTGAATCTCAGTTAAACCTGTTTTGACAATCTCGATGCGATATTGACGCCCCAGATAAAGCGCAGACTCACCGTTGACCAGTTCCTTCCCCGGTGCATGAGGTAGATCCTGATATTTCTGGGGGTGATCGATTTTTTCATATATCCATTGACGCTTTGACTCAACCACCTGCTGTATCATTTCATCAGATGTTCCTTCCGGCGCATGCACCACAACACTGCGATCTCGTTCGACGGTGATAGTCAACTTGCGCCTCTTGGCCGATCTTTGAATTGTATAGGCCAGCTCCATCGTAACTACTCCGCGTAGAGAATGATGTCGTGTTTTTCTCGGCGATTTCTATGATCCGGCTGATGATCTGGGTGCGTTTTGACACGACACCGGGAAGATTCGAAAACTCCGGTGCAAGCAATATTTTCCGAAGCTCTGCCTTCAATTTGTTGCGCGCGGGAATACTCCCCCAAAACCCGGTGAGTTTCAGTTCTCGTTCCACGGACAGGAAAGACTTCTGTGTCAGATCAACCAGGTGGCTGATCATGTCCTCGCTGCTCATACCATAGGAAGCGGGCTCCTCTGCGACTCCGAAAGGCTCCGTTACCGTTGCTGACATTCCTTCACCAAATATCTCCCGCTTAAACATTCGGAAAAATGGCATTTGCTTCTTCCGGTGAAGCCCATAAGTCGGCTCCTTACTGGAGTTTATAATCCGCTCCCGCAGCTTCTCCAGTTCTTCATAGATCTTCTTCCAGTTGTCGCGGAAATCTTCAAAGATCTTTGCTAATGCTTCTGCAAAAGAGGCTTGCAGGTCTGGATCGTCATCCAGTTCAACATCAAGGTGGTGGCGAATAGCGTGCTCCACTTCTGCCGCCTTTGTCTTGGTACGGTTACGTTTGTTGACATGTTTTTGGAAGTCTTCATCGAGAATGGAAATAGGTTTAACCTTTACATCAATCCCTTTTGACTCAAGATAAACATCGGTGATGGCACGCAGTTTGGGAGGGATACCTTTCATGCTCAGGCGTTCGTCGCGGAGATGTTTTTCAGCCTGTACATTGATTGCGGTGAGGGCCTGGTAGTCATGTATATAATCGAGGGCTTGCCGTGCAGGGTAGACCAGGTTCAGGCATTTGGTCAGATTTTTAAACGCCAGCATATAGTCGAAACGCAGGTCTTCGTCATAGAACAGGTCGAAGAACGCATCGAGATCATTAAGGTCCGTGAGGCCGTGTATTTTGAGCATATCCATGATAACTGCATGGCTGGCAGCGAGTTCACGCAGTTCTTTTTCTGGGAAACTCAGGGCATCGATCACTTCCTTTTGTTCGCGCTCATCATAGCTGTCGATGGCTTTTTTCAGGTGGTGGCCGACTCCAACATAATCAACTACAAATCCTTTATCCTTGGCTTCACCACCTACGCGATTCACGCGGGCGATGGCCTGGAGAAGATTGTGGGCGATTATCACCTTATCGAGATACATCACCTGCTCTACCGGTGCATCAAATCCGGTAATGAGCATGTTATTGACAATCAATATCCCAATGTTACCTGTAAGACCTTCATCTTCGCTTTCAAAAGACAATTTGAAGCTCTTGATGCTGGCCTCGTGCTTTGATTTGTCAGAATAGGCTTTGAGGTGCGGCAAGTCATTGTGATTGCCGGAGATGATGACATCTGTCGTCAGCTTCTTGAGCCGGTTGAGGTCGAGTTTATTCGGATTGGCCTGTTCCAGGTCGGTAATGGCAGCCGCCAGAGCCGCATCGATGTACTTCTTGTAACGCACTGCTGCCTCGCGGGACGTGGCAACCACTTGCGCTTTGTAGCCATTTGGGAACACATGTGTCAAGTAGTGTCCTATCATATCTTTGGCTTTAGCCTCGATGGTCGGTTCGGCTTCCAGATAGGCATCCCGGGAGCCGTACCCCAAAATCTCCATGCGCTGCCGAAGGTTATAGTCGCTGAACACATCTTCAAAGGCTGTGTCCATGGCCTGCTGGTCAGTGACTTCGGCGTTATGGGTGCGGCCTTCGTAGACGATCTCCAGAGTCACACCGTCCTCAATAGACTGGCGCATGGTGTATTTATCTATATAGTCGCCAAAGACCCGCTCGGTTTTATCTATAGGAGTGCCGGTGTAGCCGATACGTGCGGCGTTGGGGAGACCTTTATCGAAGTTGGCTCCCAATCGCTTGTACTGGGAACGGTGCGCTTCGTCAGTCATTACTAGAATGTTAGGGCTGGCGTTCAGTTCAGGGAAGGTCTCTGTCAAATCAGCTTCACGGAACTTATGGATCATGGCCATGACCAGATCTGAGGAGTCCGAGCGAAGAAGTTCTTTGAGTTTCTTGATACTGTCGGCCATCTTGACAGTAAAGCCAATGCTTTGGCTGGTTTCGGAAAGCTGGTCTTCCAGTTGGGTGCGGTCGGTCACAAAGATAACCTTCCAGTGTGAAAGCTGGGCATGGCGATACATCTCACGTACCATGAACATCATAGTCAGCGATTTGCCCGAGCCCTGCGTATGCCAGATGATGCCACTGCGTTCGCGTGGGCTTTGCCCTTCCAGCAGCCGCTTGACAGCCAGTTTGACGGCGCGGAACTGCTGGTAGCGTCCTATGATCTTGATAGTCTCGCCCTTGTCGTTGGAGGAGAACATAGTAAAGGTGCGGATGAGGTCCAGCAGGTTGTCGCGATCCAGCATGCCAGCGACCAGTCGCTGTTGATCGTTGGGGGCACTAGCTCCGTGCTCCAGTTCGTCTACCGTGCAGGGATAGGGGTCAGCCCAGCGATAGAAGTATTTCTCGCTATGAGTGGTGATGGTGCCGAACTTGGCTTCGTTGCGGCAGGTAGCGATAACGATCTGGTTGTAAAAGAAAAGCGGTGCGCTGCCTTCGCCTTTAGCTCCACGCTGTTCGCTGTAGCGTAGCATCTGGTCGATAGCTTCGGGAATTGCGTCTTTAACCTTGGGCGACTTGCACTCGATCACCACTATCGGCAGGCCGTTCAGGAAAAGCACGATATCTGGGATGATGTGGTACTCGGTACCTAGAATGCGGACCTTGAACTGGCACACGGCGATAAAACTGTTGTTGTCCTGGTGGGTAAAGTCCACAAAACGGACGGTCGGGCTTCTCTCACCGGTCTGGCGGTTCTCGCTTACACTAGTGTTTTCCAGCAGCAGGGTAAAGGTGTGGCGGTTGTTTGCAATCAGGCCGCTACCAGGGAAGTTGGCAGTAAGTTGTTTGATGACTTCTTCAACCTGATCGTCTTCCAGCCAGGGGTTGATGACCTTGAGATGCTTGTGTAATACCGGCAGCATGACCACTTCGGTGAAGCTCTGGCGGTGGCTGTCTTCTGGGTTCTGTCTGTTGTCGAGGTCGATTATGTCCCAACCCAGCCCATCAAGCTGATCTAGCAGGGGTATTTCGACATGGTTGCGTTCGTCGAGTTTGATGTGCGGGGGTGTTTTGTCCTGGGTCATTGTTTCCCCCTTTTCTTTGGTGCAGGTTTTGGTAGCTGTTTTATAGCCTTTTCAAAATCCGCTTCCACTGGCGAAGTAAGGTTGATCTGCATGGTGCGGTGTTTTTCGTATTCGAGCTGAGCTTTGGTGAGTGCCTGCTCGTGTGAAATCTTTCCGGCATGGGTAAGTATCTCACGACCACTCAATTTCAAAAAATCGTCAAGCTTGGTGATCCATTCACTCATATACATAGGCTTACGTTCCAGAGCCTGGATTTCAGCAAATTCCAGATAAGCTGTGACAATTCGGTTGAGTATGTCGAGCTCTTCGGAGTCCAGGTAGTTCTTGGCGATGCCTGCTTCGCTTTTACTGATTGTGTTGCCTGTCCAGTTGGTGAGGCCCATGTTTTCTTTTGCCGAATCGGCGCGTTGGTATACTATTTCTGCCGCTGTCTGCCCGTGTGCTGCCCAGTGCATTTTGTTCTGCACTGTGGCGAAAAAGAGCTGGGAGGTCTCAGCTTGCGGGTCGTAGTCAATGCTGGTGGCGTAGATATCCAGTACCTTGCGCCAGAAGACTTTTTCCGAGGAGCGTATGTCCCGGATGCGGGCCAGTAATTCGTCGAAATAGTTGCCGCCACCGTCCCGCTTCAGGCGGTCGTCGTCCATGGTAAAGCCTTTGATAATGTATTCACGCAACCGCTGGGTAGCCCAGATGCGAAACTGCGTGCCCCGGTGGGACTTCACACGGTAGCCGACTGAAATGATGACATCGAGGTTGAAGTAATCGACCTGATAGGTTTTGCCGTCAATGGCAGTTGTTGCAAAATTTGCAACAACTGATTCCCTTGCCAGTTCGCCTTCGTCAAAAATGTTCTTGATATGTCTGGAGATGACGGACTTGTCCCGCTGGAAGAGTTCTGCCAGCTGGTTGAGTGAGAGCCAGCAGGTTTCCCCCCGGAAAGCCACTTCCAGCCGCGTTTGCCCGTCCTCGGTCTGGTAAAGGAGAATTTCGGCGGGTTCGGGTGGGTTTTTGTCCTGAATCATAAGCTTGCAACCTCTGTGTCGTTCAGCAAGGCGGTTATGTCCCAGCCCAGCCCGTCAAGCTGATCAAGCAGGGGTTTTTCGACATGGTTGCGTTCGTCGAGTTTGATGTGAGGGGGTGTTTTGTCTTGCTGGGTCATGGCTGCCTCCGCGATATAATTGCAGTCTCGATGGCTAAAATTTTATCATAACGGGTTTGAAACATTGCCTTGTCAGTGTTCACATATGCATTTTGAGGGTCGTCGTGCTCCGTGACACTTAACTTTGAGTAAAGGTCTCTAAGGTCAGTGGCTTCAACTGATAATAATGGCACAAGCTTGGTGAATTTTTGAAATTCTGAAACGGTTTGGCTTTTTTGCTTATACTGGTGTCGTTGATTATCGAAGACATGTGTGTTGACAACGGCTTCAATTAAGCGACGCATCTTTCCTGCAATTTCCTCTTTCTCTTTTCTTATTGGTTCTGATGAAGCATTCAAAACGTCTTCAATGTCAGTTTTCAATTCATCAATTTTCTCACTGTAATTTGCCACGACGGCGCAATTTTCCAAAACATGAACTGCAAGATCATTATTAAGGGACGCTTTATTGAGAGTTGTCTGTATCTGAACAAAAAACTCCCAGTTGTGAGTGAGCAAAATAATTTGAGTCTCCGGGTGAGCTATTGAAAAATCACGAATTCTTGTGCAGTAATTTGCAATGTAATTATAATCAAAGCTCGAAATGGGATCGTCAAAGACAACGACCGATTGTTGGCACGTTTCCAGTTCCGCAAAGAATAAAGCCAAAGCGTGAACCCTTTGTTCGCCTTCACTGAGGACGTCTTCTATCTTTTTCCCGCCAACTTGGGGCAATACTACCACAGAAGCACTTGCTCCTTTTTTCGCTAACGTCACCCCAAATGCTGCCATGTCTTTTTCCGTTAACAATTTATATTCATTGTTCAGGCGAATTTCAAAGTCGGAAACCACTAAGTCTTCGTACGATTTCTTTGCATTACTCGTTATCTTTCTAAGCAGTGATGTAAAAGCCGGAAGGTTATCTTCCCAAAATGCAGCATAGTCGGCCAACCGCTTTGCTTCATTTAGCTGATCAAGTCGCTCATAAATTGATTTGGCGTATTCCAACGGCTCAATTTCCGTACGTAGCTTGGCGAGTTGCCTGACCAATTCGCCTCTACCATTGGCGGCGGCTTCTATTGCATTCGCTTTTGCTTCCAGTTGCTGAGTCCAGGTAACAGAGAACGTTTTGAGGGAATCGAGTGCTACTTTAGCATCTTCTGTTGGCTTTTTAGTTAGGTCACAGCTAGCAACTATTTGGTCTGCAGCGGACTCAGCGGTCGTAAGTAGTTCAACAGGCAAGGTGTCGCTATTCCCCCATGTTTTGTGATCAACGTTTCTGGTAGCATCTGCAAATTCTTTTGCCTGGATGATGTCCAACTTCAAGATGCCAATTTCCTTCTCAAGCTCACCAATGAGCAAATCATGATACTGCTTGAATAAATCGACTTCTGAGATGCCAAGCTCGCGTTTGCAAAGTGGACAGGCATTACCAGCTGCTGACTCCAACTTGCACAACGGCGCAGCAGCTCGAAGAAGCGCCATAAAACCATCAAGATTTCCATCTTTCGGAAGTAGAGCTTTCGCGAGCACATCCTGCTCGGCCAGCTTTGCATTAAGAGTTCTTGCTTTCGTCACAGGTTCCATCGCCCATAAGCTTTCAGCTGAACTGAGTAGTGTACCAACTGAAGTTAAAAACATCTCCAGTTCGCGATGTTCTGCTTTCAGGAGCTTCAATCCATCTTCGGACACACCCTTCTCCAACTCGACTGCGGAGGTCTGCTTCTCCATCAGCAGCTTTTGCTCAGAAAATCCTGTGCCAAATGCTATTTCCTCGGTAAGCATATTAGTCGTCTGCTCATCAATAATAGCCAATAGACGTCCTTCGAATTTCTGAAACTCCGTTCGAATCAGTTCCAATGCCTGTATCAATTTATCTGAGTTGGTCTGCTGTTCACGCTGAAGAGATGCGCGAAATTGTGTTGTCAGTGCCGTCACCCACTCAAAGATATGAAGCTTAAAGGGAGTCAGGACGATCACACGACCGGGTTCAACCGCATATGTCACGTTTGTGATCGCGATACCGGCATCGAAGTATTTTAGCGTTTCCTGCATCAGTCCATATCCAAGCGATGGATTCCATGCTATTTCGGTAGCATTACTTTTAAACTTATAGCAAAATTCAGTGGTGTTTGTGGCGTTTTCTCGAACGTTGTGAAGAGGTCTATATGGTGACTCTGGACTGGCCATGACCTTCAAGGATTCGCATATGCTGGATTTTCCACTCCCATTAGCTCCGAAAATCAAGGTTATTCTTTTCGTAAAATCGACCTGAAGCGTGCTTTCGAGATTCATGAAATTTGAATAACCAAAAAGCTGTTCCAGAAAATCTGCCGATGGTACAGATGTGGCAGTTGTGGCCGGAATAGATGAACCCTTTATTCCAAGGTAACTTGCTGTCCCTGTATAGAGAGCGAAAAGCGTTTTTTGCGACTGTTGGTCCAAGTCAGAAACGCCCATAATAGACACAAGATCACAAACCATGCTGAACCATGCTTCGTCAATCTCGGTGGCAAGATCCTTCAAATAACCATATGCGTCTGTATGAATAGTTTGGCTCATCAGCCAATAACCTCCTTGTTTAATAGCATCGTGACGCGCTTCTTGCCCGTGAGCAGGTCTTGCATGAGGGCGGTTTTGAGGGAGCGGAGTTTTTGCTGATTCTCTGCGAGTTCGTCAATGGCTGAACTTTGTAATATTAGTAGATTTTCAATTATTTCCTGCTCATTAATGTCTGGCACCTTGACCAGTAAGGTGCGCATTTCTCCAACGTTGAAATGTTGCTGTGCTAAACCGCCTTGACCTTCAATAACTTGTTTTTTTCCATGGTCGGAATTAATCCATATCGAAAGAAATTCAGACCTAACTTTTTCATGATTGGGCCTTGAAATCACTATGTCAACGCAATTACTTCCATCTAATTCTGGTGGTATTACACCAGTTGTTCCAGGATAGCCAGTTCTCACTGTGACCAGATCTCCTTTGTGGAGACGACTTTTTGATAATTTCTCATTGTCCTTATCGGACATGAAAACGAGAGCCTCATTAGTAATTTTGTTCTCTTTTACGTTAGCCGATCTCAAAACTGGAACTCCATCAGGGCGGTAATACTGCACAGGGCGAATAACGATACCAACGACGATTTCTCGACAAAGAGATATACACGGCTGAACTTCCCACTCCACCGGAATCCTCCCCAGCGGCGAATCTTTGAATTCATGTGTCTGCTCCGAGCGGAGGTTGCCGTATTCGTCGATGCCACGGGTGAGAAGATCCTGCATCAGGCCGGTCTTGATGCGCTGCTGCTTGGCAATCAACGCCTCGGTCTGTTCGATTGCCTGGTCCACGGTGGAGAGGACTTCGGCGATTTTGGTTTGTTCGGGTAAAGTGTCGGGTATCTGAAATTCGACGTCAGCCAACTGACTGAATCGGATCATATTCAGACCTGTAGTCTGCGTCATGATTTCGGTCATGTCGTAGTCGGTCAGCGGATGATACAAGAAAAGTGAATCTGTCCCTTGTTTTGGGATAAGAGCACCGATGTGGCTGACAATCGCCGCCTTAGTTTCTAGGTGAGCTCTATGGTTTAGGTGAACTGACCCGCTCCTGGGAAACAGAACCGCCCCCGGGTCGATAAATTTATCTGTGAATATTTTCTCATCGGCATCAGTTAAAAACTCTTGTCCTGGCGAAAAGGTTGATGAGAGATGTGTGTCTCCAAGTTCCCGCATGCGTACGAACGGAACGTTACCCATTAAGGTCGTTTTCTTTGGCGCAGGGATTCCCCCCTTTATCGCGCAGAGTTGAGTGAGTTTAACCGTCTTCATCTCAAATACCCTAACCCCTTCAGGAACCCATCAAGTATTTTCAAAGTCTCAGTTCGTTCGCTTTCTAGTTCGCCACTTGAGACTGCGTATTTGTCCCAGAGATTTTCCACAACCTGAACAAGCCCGCGCTTTTCAGCATTGAGATAGCGGTTGAGTTCGTGGTGGCCCAGGTCGTAAAGCTTTTTCAGGATCAGCAGGCGGGCTTCCTCTTCTGTGAGCTGGCCTCCGATAACAGCGAGAATGCCGTCGGTTTTTGCGAGCCGTTCTTTTAGCGTCGCTTTGTCCTTGTTCAGATCTGTGATCTTTTTCTTGTCGTCCTTGTTGGCGCTATCGAGAGTTGCCATCTGGGTGTCCGCCTGCCTGATCAATTCCTGGCTTTCTGCCTTGAACTCGTAGCCACCCAGGCGCTTGAGCTGGAGCTTGTGTTCCAGTTCGTCTGTTCTGGTTTTCAGTGCTGACTTGCTGTCTTTGATGCGTTTTTCAATTGCAGTGATGACATTATCCTGCGCTTGCAGGTTTTGCCTCTCCTTGTGGGCAGAGTCTCCGGTGCTACCCTTTAGATCATCTATCAGCGCCTTGAGCGCTTTTTTGATGACAGCAGCGGTAACGTTCTCATTCTCTTCCGGCTCATAAGCAGCAACTTCCTGCGCGGTTTCCACAGCCTCGGCAAGTTCGCTCTGCGCCTCGCTTATCTTTGCCTCCAGCATTTCGATCTTGTCAGCTTCGGACTGGAAGAACTCCGCTATCAGGTAATCATCGGGAATAAGAGTGTGATGCCAGCCTGTGGAGATGATGGTCTTAAGATCATAACGGATCTGCTGCCACCAGTTCACAAACACCCCTGCGCTCTTGAACTCATCAAGCACATTCAAGGGAATGAGCTTATCCTTAAGCGTGGTCAAAAGCTCGTGTCGAACCTCAGGCATCTTCTTACCTTCACGAAGCAGGGCAAAGTCATCACGAGCCACCGCCCACCAGCTTTCCAGGGCATCGTGGTGCAAGGTGACGGTCTGCTGGAGCGCAGGGTCGGCTTCAAGGGTGGCCTTAATGGCAGGCTTTGCTTCAATCCCTGTATGGAATGCGAGATAGCCGGGACGCTCGGGTTGAAACAGCGTATCAGATTCTATTCCGAAACGGGCAAAGTTAGCAGCGCGGGCGATGACCTCGGATTCTGGGATACCGCCGACCAGATGCGCCTGCACATCCTCAGGTTCCGGCTCAGGAGTATTGTCCACATAACGGCGGATGTTAAGATTGTAATCATGGGTATTCACGATCTCGTCCTTGCTGACCAGACGGGAGTATTTGGGTAGCTCCCTCTTGTGGGTAAAGACAAAATCGATCTTTTCGATGTCCTCAGGACGCAGTTTGTTCTGGGCCTTGCCTTCAGCGTATTCGCGATCGGCATTGATAAACAGCACCTTGTCCTTCAGGGAATCAGGCTTGTTCTTGTTGGCAACAATGACGCAGGCAGGGATACCCGTGCCGTAAAAGAGGCCAGGCGGCAGACTGATGATAGCCTCGATAACATCGTCATTGATAAAGATCTCGCGGATAAGTTTCTCTTTACCGCCTCGAAACAGCACGCCATGAGGCATGATTGTGGCCATGTGGCCGTTGGACTTAAGACTGGCCAGCATATGCTGCACAAACATCAGGTCGGCCTTCTTGCCGGTCTCAGGACACCATTCGCGGAAGCGGCTTGGGAATTTAAGAGTTGCTCTGCTGTAGTTCTGCGAAAAAGGCGGATTGGCCAGCACACGGTCGAATTTTCGTACCTGGCCATTTTCCAGAATCTGCGGGTCCTCCAGAGTATCGCCGTTTTCGATGGTGAAGCGGGTGATGTTGTGGAGGATCATGTTCATGTTGCAGATTGACCAGACAGTGCCGTTGGAGTCCTGGCCGTAAAGGGCAAGATCATTAGGGTCCTGCCCCTGCTCTTCCACGTATTGATGGGACTGAATTAGGAAACCTCCGGAACCAGCAGTGGGATCGTAAATCTCGTTGCCCGCCTCGGGTTTGGTTATCTGCACTAGGAGGCGCACCACTTCGAAGGGGGTGTAAAACTCGCCGCCTTTTTTACCCGCGCTGTCAGCAAAGTACTTGATCAGGTATTCGTAGGCCGCACCCAGCAGGTCGGGGAACTCGAAGTTGTCGTTGACCAGCACGAACTGAGGCTTGTTGAAATGGTCCAAAAGATCTTTCCACTTCTGGTCAGGAATCTTGGTCTTACCTTTGACAGCATTAAAATCGATATTGTTTTTGAGCACTCCTGCCAGAGAATCGTTTTCTTCTTCGACTGCGGCAATGGCCTTGTTAAGCATGTTGCCGATGTCATGCTTCAGATCCTTCAGCGCCGGAACCAGATCACCGTTCTCGTCGGTCCATGACTCATGCCAGCGGGCGCGGACAGGAACGAAGAAGGTCTCTCCGTAGGATGTTTTGTCTTCCAGCAGTTCCTTGATGAGATCTGGCTGGTCTTTTAGATGAGCGAAATCCTTCTTGCGCAGTTGTTCGCGCTTGCGGTCGAACTCATCTGATAGACGCTTCAGAAAGAGCATCCCAAAGATGAATTCCTTGAATTCGGAAGCATCCATCTTGCCACGCAGAATATCAGCAGATTTGAATAGAAAATTTTCGAGTTGGGAGAGCGTGATTTTTTCAGTAGTCAAGATTTATTTCCTTCTGTAATCTATTTTTTAATAATGAACAAAGTAAATACCGTTTATAATGAATGAAAAAGCTTTTTATTGTTTCGGCTTGACTTAGTTTTAGCCAATTTTAACAAGTCTACAAAAAAGCATATTTCGTTAATCCGCAATATTTTGGAGCATTTTTTTGTATTTTATTATATCAAGGAGATTTTCAGCTATAATCATGGCATCTTTCAAATTTGAGATTTATTTGGTCCATTCTCAATAATAGCTTAATATTCCTTTGTAATATCTTCTTTTGCGACTAGTTTTGTTAATGTTCAATGTTGAAATTTTCTTTATAATATATCATTTTTCAAGATATTCTTACCCTCGATATATTTCAGAAGTTTTTACCGAATCACAACCGATAAACAACCGAAAGATCACCGAAACCAAAAACCATGTTCCTCAATAAAATCCTAAAAAAAGAAACCATATCAATCCATCTCCCAGCCAGCCTGATCACCGACATCACCGACCTGGACGAGTTCAAACAAAGACTCGGCATAATATCCAGAGCAAAAACCCTCTCAGACCTCATCAAGTACCTGCACACCCTACCCGAACAGTCCTGGAACGTAAACAAGACCTTCCGCTCCAACTCAGGCAAGATCCGGACCGTCGGCATCTATAACAGCTTCCCCACCTACGGAAGATATACGAAGGATTCATTATAAAGTAGTTATGGGTCAAATTAATTGTATTAAATATTAGCTACAGCTAATAGGGGGGTTGTACCATTGTCATGCGTAATTTTGCTTGGAGCTGGTGCATCCAAAGGTACCTTAGGAGAACAAGCACCAATTGCTAAGGATTTTGGACAATATCTGAATAATAATATAACCGAATGGAGTGAAAATTATCCCTATCTCGCAGCTGCGATACGCTTTTTGGAGGAGAGAATACCGGATACCTCTGAAAAAGCATGGGCTTTGGACAAAGTGTGGAGCGCTATCGACAATAGGGTAAAATTACAATATATTTGGGGAAATCTGAGTTTACCTGGTGCGCCATTTCCACCTCCTACAAACAAAAATATCTATAAAATAGGCTTGGACCCCTGGGGTCTTGCAGGATTTGAGTTGCGATGTGCTATAGCACGAGTATATGGCAAAGATTTAGACTTAAATATCCAAAAAGCGACCGAAGGCAATGGTACAGTGAAGAAAAAAATAGAACAACTTCAACAAGGGGATTGTGTTATCTCGTTCAACTATGACTTACTTGCGGAGAGGATTCTAGAGAAGCTTAAGAAGAAGGTGACAATAGCGAATCCCTATACTGTGCAAGTGAACGATACAATATTACTTTGCAAACCCCATGGCTCGCTAAGCTGGCAGGGATATTTTCCAGAAAATGGTAGATGTGTTCAGATCTTTAATGATCCGATAACAGAGGAAAAGAACGACTTTGATTTTGAACTGAACACCGACATACACGTTGCTGTTGTCGCCCCAGTCCCATTTAAGAGCGAAATTATTGATTCTGCTTTACAATTAAATAGAGTTCCTAATTTCTTTAGGCTTCTGGTAGCTCAATGGCAATATGCAATACAACGTATTTCTGAGGCAGAGAAGCTTATTGTTCTTGGTTACGGATTTCCTCCTGAAGATTTACATGCGCATTTCCTATTTGCCGAAGCTTCTGCAACAAGAAAGAGTAATAGAAAATTGGAAATCGAAGTATATGAAAGCTGTGAGCAACGCTTCGAGGATGTGAAAAAAGAGATAGATATAATCTTCAGATCGATGACTTGTAAATATCAAGGCATGGTGATACCATAGATAACGAATAGTTCATCCCCGGAAGAAATAGCTTCAACTATAGCAGTCAACACCATACGCCTAAAAGGCTGGAGCGATGCAATGAGCAGCTCATCCGCCAGATCACTGACGCAGAACTCTCCAGCCAGGGTATCCTGCGAAACGACAGTGAGATGCCGGTGATCCAGCAGCAGGGGGAGTGGACCTGAAAGAGCATTTTGACAAGATCGAGGAGCTCAAGAAAGATATCCACAAACGGGATATGCAGATCATTGAGGAGCGGTTCAATAGGTCCTGGCAACGACAAAATTGCATAAAAACCAATATTAATAATTCATTCAATGCATGTTGTGGTATAGGGGAGGCGCTTTTCGATTTAATCGGTGGTCTGGGG
>Ga0114930_10003131_pt1 | contig 14596 bp, 10 predicted proteins | sample AnhtaG_FD_87300 | JGI IMG/M metagenome (GOLD analysis project Ga0114930, IMG submission 87300) | Deep subsurface microbial communities from Anholt, Denmark to uncover new lineages of life (NeLLi) - Anholt_01485 metaG | ecosystem: Environmental > Aquatic > Marine > Oceanic > Sediment | place... | reverse complement strand
GATCAAGACCGCGCAGCGTTACCGCAAAGCCGGCGGCACGGACCCGGACATGCAGACCTTGCTGATCCAGTCCTACTACCTGTCGAACGATTGCTCGAGCGTGGTGAGCCTGCTCAAGCCGACCGTGGACGCACAGGCACGCGCCGGCCATGCGCCGGACGAGTCGCAGTTGCAGTTGCTTGGCACCTGCGCGCAGAAGTCCAACGACTCGGTCACCTATCGCGGTGCGCTCGAAAAGCTGGTGGCCTTCCATCCGAAGCAGTCGTACTGGGATGACCTGTTCTCGGCGATCCGCAACAAGCCGGGTTATGCGTCGAACCTGGATGTCGACACCTATCGTCTGCGCCGTGCTACCGGTTCGTTGACGACGGCTGACGACTATATGCAGATGACGCAGCTCTCGATCATTGAGGGCACCCCGGCAGAGGGCAAGCAGGTGATCGATCAGGGCTTCTCCTCCGGCGTGCTCGGTCACGATGCCGGTGCAGACCGCGAAAAGCGTCTGCAGGCGCTGGCGGCAAAGCGGGCAACCAGCACGGTCGACAGCAACGGCGTGCCGATTCCGCCGTTCGACCTGGCCTTCAATCAGGTGTTCGCGGGCCAGGCTCAGCAGGGGCTGGCGGCAATGGAAGCGCTGATCGCCAAGGGTGGCTTGCCGCATCCGGATCAAGCGCAACTGCATCTGGGCGAGGCGTATTTCATCGCCGGTCAGAAGGCCAAGGCGATCCAGGCATTCAAGGCGGTCAAGGGCGACGATGGTTCGGCTGACCTTGCCCGTTTGTGGATTCTGGTGGCGTCGAAGTAAGCTCAGTTTTTTCGCTGATCACGCTGTATCTCGCGCCGCACGCTGGACTCTCGAAGTCCCGGTTTGCGGCGCGATTCTTTTGCACTCCCCTACTCCGGCTGTTTTCCTGATCACTTGCTGTTCCAGGACGCCCGCTGAGGTCGAGCGCGCTCGGTTCGCAGTGCCTCACTCACGCCCGCTTAGACCAATCTCAGGTCATTTTTTGGATCTTGAACCATTCTTAGCTCATTCTTGAGTCATTCTTGGTTCATTTTTCGATCATTTTGACCTAAGATTGACTCAAGATCCAATCTTGGGTCATTTTGGCCCCTCCAAGCGACTGGCGACGAACGATATGGCGAAGCGCGAACTCTACGACAGCATCCTTAACTATCTGGCCGAACAGCGGGATGCGGGGCATCACCCGGTCTCCAGGGCAGATATCGCCACGGCGCTCGGCGCATCGCCCTCGACGGTCTTGCGCTATCTGGCTCGGCTCAAGGCCGACGGTAAGGCCGAACAATCGGGCAGCACCTCGTCGTCGCGCTGGGGTCTGCCGTCCGCCTCCAAGGGCGCCACGGTGGTGGAGGCCCGGCCCGCTGACGTCGTCACACCCAAGGCGTCGCCGTCATGGTCAGCGCGCGCCCTGGACCTGCTCACGGTACTCAAGTCCCCCCTCGGCGCCCGCAAGGCGGTGACCTACCAGCGCAGCTTCGTCGACGATTACAAACCGAACCAGACCTTCCTGCTGTCCGAGTCGCTAGCGAACGACCTCTTCAAGGAAGGACGGATGCATGGGCAACAGCCGGCGGGAACCTACGCACGAAACGTTATCGCCCCGTTGCTGATCGATCTGTCGTTCTCGTCGTCGCGGCTCGAAGGCAACCGGTACACGCGACTCGATACCGAAGTGCTGTTCCGCTCCGGCCACGCCAACCCACACGACAAGGACGCGATCATGCTGCTCAATCACAAGCGCGCGATCGAATTCCTGATCGACGAGGTGCCGTTATATGGACTGACCGTCATGGTGGTGCGAAATATTCATACGCTGCTGATGCAGGGTCTTCTTCATGACGAGGATGCACTCGGCGCGATTCGCCAAAAGATCGTGAACATTAGCAATACGGTCTACGTACCGGCGCATATGCCTTCGTTACTGGAAGAAATGCTTGGCATCATCGTCGCGAAGGCACGGGATATCAAGAATCCCATCGAGGCGGCCTTTTTCCTCTGGGTGAATCTCGCCTATCTGCAGCCCTTCGAGGACGGCAACAAGCGAACCAGCCGCTTAAGCGCAAACATCCCGCTTCTGATGTACAACTGCGCGCCACTCAGTTTTCTCGACGTGACGGACGAGGACTATAGCGCGGCCAAGATCGGCGTCTACGAGCAGCTGGACACCAGCGCGGCCGCGGATCTGTTCGCGTGGACGTATCGCCGCTCGATCGAAAAATATGCGGTGCAGGTCCAGGCAGCGGGCCTGCCCGATCTTTTTCGCGCGACCCACCGGGACGCGATCAACGAACTGGTGAGCCGCGTCGTCCGCGACCGCCACCCGCTCGGGCAAGCGATCGCCGAATTCGGCCTCTCGCAAGAGGACGCCGAGCGGCTCACCGAAACCGTGAAAGGAGACATCGCGCGCCTCGGTGAGCATAACTTTGCCCGCTACCGTTTGACCCTGCGGGAATTGACGCGTTGGCTGGAAGCCGGCCGGCCGCTGAGCGAATAAAGCGGCGCGCTGCCTGCTGCCCGTCACGCGAGCCGGCAGCGCACCCCACTCACTTACTCGACTCCATCTCCCGATCCGAGCGGGCCGGATCGGGCTTACGTTCGCCCGGTCTGCGCTCCGGCGGCGCAGCAGAGCGCCCACGCCGGCCCTGCACAACCGACACCACCGCATGAAACGCCACCGGCGCGAACACCAGCCCGAGCAGCGTCGCCGCCAGCACCCCGCCGAACACGCCGGTGCCGATCGACTGGCGGCTCTCGGCGCCGGCCCCGCCCGACACCACCAGCGGCGCCACGCCCAGCAAGAACGCCGCCGATGTCATCACAATCGGCCGGAAACGCGCACTGGCAGCGTCGATCACCGCGCGCGTCAACGGCAAGCCGCGTGCGTGCAGATCGCGCGCGAACTGCACGATCAGAATCGCGTTCTTCGCCGACAGGCCGATCACCGTAATCATGCCCACCTTGAAGTACACGTCGTTCGGCATGCCGCGCAGCAGCACCGCCGAAACCGCGCCAATCACACCGAGCGGCACAACCATTAGCACCGCGAACGGAATCGTCCAGCTTTCATACAGCGCCGCCAGCGCCATGAACACCGCCAGCAGCGACAAGCCGATCAGAAGCGGCGTCTGCTTCTCCGCCACGGTCTCCTCGCGCGCCGCATCCACCCAGTCGTACGTCACGCCTACCGGCAGTGCTGCGGCCAGCCGCTCCATCTCGGCCATCGCCGCACCCGAACTGAAACCGCGCGCAGCACGCCCGCTCACGTCGAGCGACGGATAGCCGTTGTAGCGGCTGAGCGCCACCGGCCCCACGGTCCATTTGCGCGACGCGATGGCCGACAGCGGCACCAGGGTGCCCTGCGAATTCAACACGGACAGGGCCATCAGGTCGTCGTCGGTCATGCGCGTGCTCGCGTCACCCTCTATCACCACACGGCGCATCCGGCCGTTGGCCGGAAAGTCGTCGATGTAGGTCGAGCCGAAGGTGCTGCCGAGCAGGTCGGAAATCTTGTCGAACGAGACACCGAGCGCGTATGCCTTGGCCCGGTCGATGGTCAGCTCGATACGCGGTGCATCGGGCAGGTCCTCGGAGTGGACGTCGGCGAGCACCGGGTCCACCTTGGCCTTGGCGAACAGTTGCTCGCGCGCCGCTTTCAGTCCATCGAGCCCTACCCCGCCACGGTCTTCCAGACGGAACACAAAGCCATCCGAGTGACCGACGCCCGGCACGGACGGCGGCAACTGCGCGTCCACCTGGCCGTCGAGGATCGTCGAGAACTCGCCGTTCAACTGGTCCTGCAATTGCATCGCACTGAGCTTGCGCTTGTCCCAGTCCTTCAGCTCGACGAAGGCCATGCCGACATTCTGGCCGGTGCCCTGGAAGCTCCAGCCGATCAGGCTCGTCACGTGGGCGATCTCGGCATGCCGGTGCAGGATCTGCTCGACGCGCTTGACCACCGCCAGCGTACGCGCCTGGGTCGAACCGGCCGGCAGCTGGATCATCACCTGCAGTTGCCCCTGATCCTCGGTCGGCAGAAAGCCGCCCGGCATCTGCCAGTAGAGCAGCCCGCAGATGCCCACCAGCACGGCGTACACGGCGAGCACCCGGCCCACGCGGCGCACGGTGCGGTTGGTGAGCCAGCGGTAGCCCTGCGAGGCGCGCTCGAAGCCATCGGCGAACCGGGATGCGCCCCGCGCGAAGAGACCACGCAGGCCGCGCCGGACCTCGCGCTGATGCGGCGTGGTGCCGGTCGGCTTCAGCAGGTTGGCGCACAGCGCCGGCGTGAGCGAAAGCGCCATGAAGGAGGACACCAGCATCGACGCGATCATGGCTACCGAAAACTGCCGGTAGATGCCGCCCACGCTGCCCGGGAAGAACGCCATCGGCACGAACACCGCCGTCAGCACTGCGGTCACGCCCACAATCGCGCTGCCGATCTGCGACATCGCCTTGCGGGTCGCCTCGCGCGGCGGCAAGCCCTCCTCCTCCATCACGCGGTGCACGCTCTCGACCACCACGATGGCATCGTCGACCAGAATCCCGATTGCCAGCACCAGGCCGAACATCGTGAACACGTTGATCGACAGGCCGAACACCCACATCGCCAGGAACGCGCCCATCAGCGTGACCGGAATCACCACCGTCGGCACCAGCGTATAGCGCAGGTCGCGCAGAAACAGCCACATCACGAAGAACACCAGCACCACGGCTTCGATCAGCGTGTACACCACCTCACGGATCGCGATCTGCACGAAGTGCGCGCTGTCGAACGGAATTTCGACCTGCACGCCCGGCGGCAAGCTCCTGGACAGCTCGGCGAGGCGCGCGCGGATCGCGTTCGAGGTTTCCAGCGCATTGCCGCGCGGTCCGAGCTGAATCCCGACCGTGGCTGACGAACGGCCGTTCAGGCGCGACCAGAACGAGTAATCGTCGCGGCCCAGTTCGACCCGCGCCACATCGCGCAGACGCACCGCTGAGCCGTCCGCCTTGGCCTTCAGCACGATCTGGCTGAATTCCTCGGGCGACACCAGTTGCCCCCTGACGCTCACCGAGGCGACCAGTTGCTGGCCCGGCACCGACGGCGCGTCGCCGAGCGTGCCGGCCGTCACCGAGGCGTTCTGCGCCGTGATCGCGGCATTCACGTCGCCCGCGGAAAGGCCGTATTCGCGCAGCTTCATCGGATCGAGCCAGATCCGCAGCGCCTCGTCGGAATCCCACAACTCGGCCGAACCGACGCCAGGCGCGCGCTTCAGCTCGCGCATGATGTAGCGGTTGAGGTAGTTGCTGAGCTCGGTCGAGTCGCGCGTGCCGTCGCTGGAGGTCAGCGCCACCAGCATCAGGAAGGTGTTCGCCGCCTTGAACACGCTGATGCCGTTCTGCACGACCTGCTGCGGCAGGCGCGGCTCGACCTGCTTCAGGCGGTTCTGCACGTCCACCATCGCAATGTCGGGATTGGTGGCGGGCGAGAAGGTCGCGTCGATTTCCAGGTTACCCTGGCCGTCGCTGCTGGTCTCGTAGTACAGCATGCCGTCGGCGCCATCGAGGCTTTCCTCGATGATGCTGCCCACGTCGCCGTCGACCACCTCGGTGGCGGCGCCGGGATAGCTCGCGATGATCACGATGCGCGGCGGCGAGAGGCGCGGATACTGGGCGACAGGCAGTTGCGGAATGGCGAGCGCCCCCGCCACCATGATGGCGAGTGCGACAATCCAGGCGAAGACCGGTCGGTCGATGAAAAATGAGGGCACGCAGGCTTCCTGTCAGTGCTGCACGAAGGACGGTGCGTCGACGAGACGCGCCATGTGCAAGACATCGGCCAGCACGCCGTCGCGCATCGCGTAACCGCGCGAGCGTCCTTCTTCGACGAACCCGAAGCGGCGATACAACGCGATGGCCGCGGCATTGTCCGTGAACACCGTCAGTTCGAGACGGCGCAAACCGAGCGAGAGATCCGCGCACTCCACCAGCGCCGCAAGCAGCGCCGTGCCGACACCGCGCCCCTGGAAAGCATCGTGCACGCTAATGCCGAGGAGCGCGCTATGCGCGCGGCGCGGCGGTGCGATCTCGAGGCCGGCATGGCCAACCACCTGAGCGTCGAGCTCCGCACACAGGTTGATGCTGCCCTTCGGCAATCCGGCAAACCATGCCGCCATGGCTTCCGTGGTGCGATAGCCGTTCCCCAGCGTGCCCCGGCGCACACCCGGCTGATTCATGATGCCAGCGATCGCCTCCATGTCCGACGCTTCGCTGGCGCGCACGGTGATGCGCTGTATGACCTCTGCTGCTCTCTCAAACCTCTCGCTGCTCGTATTCATTATTTTGGTCCGTTGCGAATGGCGCCGGCTCGCGAAACCGCGCCATGAAGTAGCAATCGATCAGCACGCCGTCGCGCAATGACGCGCCACGCTGCCGTGCTTCTACTTCGAAACCGTGCTTCCGGTACAACGCAATGGCCGGCTCGTTGTCGGCGAACACATAAAGTTCGACGCGCCGCAGGCCGAGCCAGTTGTCGGCCAGATCCAGCATTTCGGCGACCAAAGCATTGCCGATGCCGCGGCCGTGCCATGCCTCATGCACGCCGAGGGCGATTTTCGCCGTATGGGCGCGCCGCACCTTGCCGGGCGACAGTACTCCGAAGCCGACCAGTATATCGCCGACCACGGCCGCGATGGCGACCTGCGGCGAAGCTATTCCCTTAATCCACTCGCGCGTCTTTTCGAGGGTCGGATAAGGCGCGCTTGGGTTGCCGTGCAGCATGGCGGGCTGCTGCTCCAGCGCGTGGAGCTGTTCGGCGTCCGCTACGCGCAAGGCGCGTAGCGTCAGGCTTTCGGGAATCGATGTTGTTGTTATGTTTTTAGCCATCCGCTTAAAGCGTCAGTTCGAAGGAGCGCGCGAGCACCCCAGGCAAGTGCATGCCGCCGGTGCCCCGTTCGCCCCAGGTGGAGTCGCTCAGCAGCAGTTCGGGCTGGGCGGTGAGCCGTTCGAGCTGGTCGCCGAGCAGCCGGTACATGCTGTCGTCAAAGCGCATTGCCTCGACCGGTGCGACGATCTTGCCCTGCTCCACCCAGAAAGTCGCGAAGCGCGTCATGCCGGTCAGGCGGCAGTTCATCCGGTCAGAGAAATTCACGTACCAGAGGTTGCCGATATAAAGACCGGTATCGAGTTGCGCCAGCACGTCGTCTTCCGCGAGGTCGCCGCCTTCCATCGATAGCGCGACCGGTGCTTCGGAGTCCAGCGCACCGTTGGGCTGCAAGCCGTACTCGCGGGCGCTGCGGGCATTGGTCAGGCGTTCCATGCTGCGGCCGTCCTGAATCAGCGGCACGCTCGCGCGCAGATAGCCGTCCTCGTTGAAGCCTGGCGTGATGCCGAGGCTGAGGTCTTCGGTCAAAGTGACGCGCGGATCGAGCGCCACCTCGCCGGTGTGCAGCTTGAAGAGCGAGCTGCGCGAGGTGGCCTGGGCACGCGCGGAAAAGCCGCCCCACGAGGTCACGCCCAGCAGTTCTTCGAGCGCGGACGGCGCCAGATACGAACGGTAGCGCCCCGGCGACAGCGCGCGCGGTGTCAGCGCAAGCACCGGCAAGCGTGCCGCGGCCTGTTCGACCTTGCGGGCAAAGACCGCGTCGCTCCAGTGGTCGCCGGCGTAAGTCGTCTTGATAGCGCGGCCGCTCGGGTCGTACAGCGACCAGCTAAAGCTGAAATTGGCGACTTCGTACCAGCCGCGGCTGCCCTTGCTCGACGCGAAGCCGCGCACCAGCGTGCCACCGGCATAAAAGCCCACGAAATCGAGGCCCTTCGCGCATTCGGCGACGGTGCGCACCAGCGCTTGCGGCTCCGCCACCTTGCCGGCGCGGCGCGTCGAGCGCTCCCACTGCGACTTGTCGAACAGCAAGTGCGGATCGTCCGGGGCGTCGCGCAGCCCTTCGCGCAGCGTGGCAAGCGCGCGGCTCACCTCCTGCAGGTCGGCTTCGGCGTCGCCGCAGACAGTCAGCGTCGAATACGCCTGGCGCGCGCCGTCGATCAGGCGCAGCGTCAGCTTGCCTTGCGAGACGCTGCCGATCTGCCGCACCTTGCCCGCGTTGAAGCGGATGAAATCGGATTGCTCGGCCGAAAACGACGTCAGCGTGATTTCGCCGCCCTGCTGCGCATGCTCCACCGCATCGGCGAGCAGCAGGAAATGACGATGCCAGTCCACCGGGGACGCACCTTGCAACGTGATGAAGTCGCTCATCATGCGCCTCCGAACACGTCGACATTGCTGAACACACAGGCGGGCGAGGCATGGCCCACGCGGATAATCTGCGCCGGCTCGCCTTTGCCGCACATCGGCGTGCCGTACACCTGGCGGGTACTCGCGTTGCCGACAGCGGACAGGCTGCGCCAGAAGTTCGCCGAGATGCCGCGATAGTTCGGCTGCTTCACGACCTGGGTGAGCTTGCCGTTTTCGATCAGTTGGCCAAACTCGCAGCCGAACTGAAACTTGTTGCGATGGTCGTCGATCGACCACGACGTGTTGGTGCGCATCAAAATACCGTGTTCGATATTGGCGATCATCTCGTCGAGCGACTGGTCGCCCGGTTCGATATTCAGGTTCGCCATCCGGTCGATCGGCGGCCGGTTCCAGTTCGAGGCGCGTGAATTCGCCACCCCCGGCAACTGCGCGCGCTGTTGCGAGAGCGCGCCGCCGAGCGGCCGCTCCAGCAGGCCGTCGCGGATCAGGTAGTGTTTCTGCGCGGGTGTGCCGTCGTCGTCGAACGCGTAGGACGCCGCTTCTTCGCGCAGTTCCGGATCGAACGTCACGTTGAGCAATCCGGAGCCGTACTGGTAGCTGCCGAACATCTCCGGTTTCACGAAGCTCCAGCCGGCGAAGTTGCGCTCGTCGCCGAGAATGCGGTCCAGCTCCAGCGGATGACCGATCGACTCGTGGATCTGCAGCATCATCTGGTCCGGCATCAGCAGCAGATCGCGCTTGCCCGACGGGCAGTTCGGCGCGCCCAGCAATTGCAGCGCTTCGTGAGCCACGCGTGCGCCGGCGCCGTCGAAACCGTAGCGCGCCAGCACTTCGAGGCCACCTTGTGCGAGCGTGCCGTAGCTGCCGAGCGAGCGTACCTGCGTGTCGCCGTTGGCATGCGCGGCGACGCTCAGGTGCGGCATCACAAAGCGGAACTGCTGGTCGATGCGCACGCCGTCGCCAGTCATATAAAGCTGGTCAGTGTGCGTAATCTGCACGCCTGCGGTGCGTTCGACGATGCGCGGGTCGATATTGGCCGCCGCGCACTCGTGCGCCAGCCGCTCGAGCCAGTCGCGCCGGTTCGGCAAGGCATGTCCGGCGTTCGGCGAGACATAATTGCCGCTCGTCGCCGGACGCGCGATCTCGCGGTGATCGATCAGCGAGAGCGCCGCGCTCGCCCTGGCACGCGCCGTGGCAATGTCGAGCGCGGCCTGCAGGCCTGCCGCGGACAGATTGGCGGTGGCCGCATAGCCGGCGCCGGCGCCGACGTAGGCGATCAGCATCGCGCCGCGGTCGCGCACCGTGCGCAGCGGCTGCGCCACGTCGTCACGCACTTCGTGATCGTCGATCGTTTCGTCGACGATGCGCAGCGACCAGAAATCCGCCTCGCCTTTCAGCGTGCGGGCGGCTTGCGCCCACCGTTCATCAATCATGCAATTTTCTCTTGGGAAGCAGACACGGGCGTCATCATGGAAGACGCCAGCAACGACTGGGTGTAAGGATGCGACGGAGCATGCAGCACCTCCATCGTATCCCCAGCTTCGACAATGCGGCCCGACTTCATGACGATCACACGATGCGCCATCGCCTTCATCACCGCGAGATCGTGGGTGATGAAGAGGTAGCTCAGCTGATACTTTTTCTGCAACTTGGTAAGCAGATTCAGCACCTGTTTCTGGATCGACACGTCGAGCGCGCTGGTCGGCTCGTCGAGCACCAGCAACTCGGGCTCGACGGCGAGCGCACGGGCAATCGCAATGCGCTGCCGCTGGCCGCCCGAGAACTCGTGCGGATAGCGCAGCATCGATTCTACCGGCATGCCGACTTCTTCGAGCAGCGCGCCGACGCGGTCGCGCCGTGTTCTGGCGTCGATGTCGGGACGATGCACGGCCAAGCCCTCGCCGATGATCTGTTCGACCGTCATACGCGGCGACAGCGAGCCGAACGGGTCCTGAAACACCACCTGCATGCGCGAGTACAGCGCGCGCTTTTCACGGCCGTTCTTCAGCGACGACAACGGCAGACCGTCAATCTCGATCTGGCCCTGGGCGGCGTGCTGCAAGCCGAGCACCGTCGCGGCGAGCGTCGATTTGCCCGACCCCGATTCGCCGACGATGCCGAGCGTCTCACCGCGCCGCAAGGTCAGATCCACATCGTGCACGGCGCGGAAGGTCGATTTGCCGAAGATCGAGCGCAGACCTTTGCCCGACACGTGGTAGTCGACGGCGAGGCCCTTCACGTCGAGAATGCGGCGGGCGTCCTTCTCGACCTCATCCACGCAACGCTGCGGCTCGCTGTCGAGCAGGCGCTTCGTATACGGATGCTGCGGATTCGAGAACAGCGCTTCAGTGGTGTTGGTTTCGACCAGCACGCCCTTTTCCATCACCGCGACCCGCTGCGCGAAGCGCTTGACCAGATTCAGGTCGTGGGTAATCAGCAGCACGGCCATGCCGCGTTCGGCCGCTTCCTGTTCCTGCAATTCGATCAGCAGATCGACGATCTGCTGGCGCACCGTGACGTCGAGTGCGGTAGTCGGCTCGTCGGCCAGCAGGAGACGCGGCCGGCAGGCGAGCGCCATGGCGATCATCGCGCGCTGGCGCTGGCCGCCCGACAACTGGTGCGGAAAGCTGTCGATCCGGCGTTCCGGCTCGGGAATGCCGGTGCGGCGCAGCAGTTCGATGCCGCGCTCGCGCGCCGCATTCGGGCGCATGCCTTCGTGCAGCCGCAGGCTTTCGGCAATCTGCCGGCCGACCGTATACAGCGGATTGAGCGCCGTCATCGGCTCCTGGAACACCATTGCCACATCTGCGCCGCGAATCCCGCGCATCTGCTGCTCGGTCTTCTGCAGCAGGTCTTCGCCGTCGAGCAGCATGCGCCCGCTCAGTTGCGCATCGCTCACGAGGCGCAGGATCGACAGCGCGGTCACGCTCTTACCCGAACCCGATTCGCCGACCAGCGCGACGCGCTCGCCGCGTGCAATCGACAGGCTCAGTTCCTGCACCGCCACTTTCTCGCCGAAGCGCACCGAGAAGCGGTCAATTTCCAGCAAAGGCTTGCTCATTACTTACCACCCCCAAATGCCGAGCCGCGCATGCGTGTATCGAGCGCGTTGCGCAATGCGTCGCCCATGAAGGTCAGCAGCAGCAGCGTGATCACCAGCGCCGAGAATGCCGAAATCGAAATCCACCATGCATCCAGGTTGTTCTTGCCTTCGGCGAGCAGCTCGCCCAGGCTCGGCGTCGGCGGCGGAACGCCCAGGCCGAGGAAGTCGAGACTGGTGAGCGAGAGGATCGCCGCGCTCATGCGGAACGGCAGGAACGTGATCACCGGCGTCAGGCTGTTAGGCAGCACGTGCTTCCACATGATCTGCCAGTTCGACAGACCCATGGTGCGGGCCGCCTTCACATAGTCGAGCGAACGGTTGCGCAGGAATTCGGCGCGCACGTAGTCCGACAGCACCAGCCAGCCGAACATCGAGAGCAGGATAAACAGCAGCCACAGCGTCGGTTCGAAAATGGAAGCGAAGATGATCAGCAGGTACAGGTCCGGCATCGAGCTCCAGATTTCGATCAGGCGCTGCCCGATCAGGTCGGTGCGTCCGCCGTAGAAGCCTTGCACCGCGCCCGTGAGCACGCCGATCACTACACCCGAGATCGTCAGCGCGAACGCCATCAGCACCGAGAGGCGGAAGCCGTACAGCAGGCGCGACAGCACATCGCGGCCGAACTGGTCGGTGCCGAGCCAGTTGCTCGACGACGGCGGCGCCGGATACGGATGCGCCGCGAAATAGTCGATCGTGTCGTAGTGGTAGTGATTCGGCGGATACAGCGCAAAGTTGCCGTTACCCTGGATGCGCGAACGGATGTACGGGTCCAGGTAATTGGTCTTCGCCGGGAAGTCGCCGCCGAACAGCGTCTCCGGATAGTCCTTGACGATCGGAAAGTAGTAATGGCCGTCGTAGCGCACGATCAGCGGCCGGTCGTTGGCGAGCACTTCGCCGAACAGGCTGACCACGAACAGCGCCGCGAAAATCAGCAGGCTCCAGTAACCGAGACGCTGGCTCTTGAAGCGCAGCCACGTACGCCGCCACGGCGAGACCGACGCGACGAGCGTGACCGCCGCCGGGTCAGCGGCCCAGGCGGTTGAATTGGATGCGGGGGTCGACGAGGACATAGCAGACGTCAGCAATAAGTTTGGTTACAAGACCGATCAGCGTGAACAGGAAGAGCGAACCGAGCACGACGGGATAATCGCGGCGGATCACCGAGTCGTAGGACAGTTGGCCCATGCCGTCGAGCGAGAACAGGGTTTCGATCAGCAGGTTGCCGTTCAGGAAGGCGCCCACGAAAGCGGCGGGCAGACCCGTCAGCAGCGGAATCGCGGCGTTGCGCAGCACGTGCTTCCACAGCACGTCGCGCTCCGGCGCCCCTTTGGCTCTTGCGGTCAGCACGTATTGCCGGCCAATCTCCTCGAGGAAGGTGTTTTTCGTCAGGATGGTGACGATAGCGAAGTTGCCGACCACCGATGCGGTGACAGGCAAGACAATGTGCCACAGGTAATCGAGCACCTTGCCTAACACGCTCAGGTCCTGGAAGTTATCCGAGGTCAGACCGCGCATCGGGAACACCTGCCAGAACGTGCCGCCGCCGAACAGCATCAGCAGCAGCACGCCCAGCACGAAGCCTGGAATCGCGTAGCCGGCCAGCACCAGCACGCTCGTCACGGTGTCGAAACGGGAGCCGTTGCGCACTGCTTTCGCAATGCCCAACGGCACCGATATCAGGTAGGTGAGCATCACCGTCCATAAGCCGAGCGTGATCGAGACAGGCAGCTTGGATTTGATCACGGCCCACACGCTATCGTGCTGATAGTAGGACTGCCCGAGATTGAAGGTCGCGTAGTTCTTCATCATCAGGAAGTAACGCGTGAGCGGCGGCTTGTCGAAGCCAAACTGCTTCTTGATCTGCTCGAGCTGCTGCGGATCGACGCCCTGGCTGCCGTGATAGCCGCCTCCGCCCGCCCCCGCCTCTCCGCCACGGCTTTTGCCGTGGCGGAGTTGCGTCATCACCTGTTCGACCGGCCCACCCGGCACGAACTGCGTGACGACAAAGGTAAGGGTCACGACGCCGATCAAGGTCGGCACCATCAACAACAGACGTCTAAGAATGTATGCAAGCATGGCGAACCTCAGTTTGCTGCGGTCGGTGAAGAAGCCGGCGCGGCTGCGCTAAGCGCGGCCGGCGGCTTCTTGTACCAGTAGTCGATCACCCAATCTTCGTATTGGTACGAATTCGGCACGATCGTCGGGAATCCCAGCGTGGCCTTGTAACCGATTCGCGCGTCCGGCGCAAAATACTGCGGCACCAGGTAGTACGAGTTGACCAGCACGCGATCGAGCGCGCGGGTTGCCGCTTCGAGGTCCGAGATCGTCGTGGCGGCGAGGACGTCATGGATCAGCGCGTCGACGGCCTTCGACTGAACGCCCGGGTAGTTCTCCGAACCTACCTCCGTCGCGGCCTTGCTGCCGAAACGGCGCTCCAGTTCCGCACCCGGAATCGTCACCGGGTTGTAGATGTAGGTGGTCATGTCGTACTCGAAATTGTCGAGCCGCTTCTGATACAGCGCACTGTCGATTTCGCGCATATGGGCCTGGATGCCGAGCATGCCGAGCGCCTGCATGTACGGGAGAATCAGGCGGTCCATGCCAGGTTGATCATCGATGATCTCGATGGTCATTGGATTGCCGTTGTCATCGCGCAGCGCGCCGTCGCGGTAGTGCCAGCCGGCCTGCGCGAGCAGATCGCGCGCCTCGCGCAGATTGCCGCGCAGCGAGTCCGGCGCCAGCGTCGTGGGCTGCTTCAGCATGGGACCGAATACTTCCGGCGGCACGCTGTCGCGCAGCGGCTCGAGCAAGGCAAGCTCCTTCTGGCTCGGCATGCCCTTCGCAGCGAAGGGGCTCGCGTCGAAATAGCTTTGCTCCCGGCGATACTGGCCGTAGAACATCATCCGGTTCATCCAGTCGTAGTCGAACGCCAGACTCAACGCATGACGTACACGCACATCCTTGAACATCGGCTTGCGCAGATTGATCAGGAAGCCTTGCATCTGCGCCGGGCCGTCAGGAAAGACACCCTGCTTCAGCATGCCGTTCCTGAAGTTCTTGCCGACGTATTTGCGCGCCCACTGGGTCGCGCTGTACTCGACGTGCACATCCGCATCGCCAGCCTTGAACGCTTCCAGCATGGTGTACTGGTCGAGGTAGAGCTTGAAGCGGCTATGGTCGAAGCGGAACATGCCGCGGCGCGAAGGCAGATTCGCACCCCAGTAGTTCGGCTTGCGGACCTAGT
>Ga0114930_10003130_pt1 | contig 14596 bp, 13 predicted proteins | sample AnhtaG_FD_87300 | JGI IMG/M metagenome (GOLD analysis project Ga0114930, IMG submission 87300) | Deep subsurface microbial communities from Anholt, Denmark to uncover new lineages of life (NeLLi) - Anholt_01485 metaG | ecosystem: Environmental > Aquatic > Marine > Oceanic > Sediment | place... | reverse complement strand
TGGCCTCCTTGGGCTGGTTTTTTGCGTAAAAACCTATTCTACCCAGGAGAAGTACCTGATGTCCATTTTCCTTTAAAATCAATGACATTTATTATAATCTCTCAACTAATCGGGAGATGAACCATATATTGAAACAGAAGTATGCCAGAGGTGAAATCGATAGAAAAGAGTTCGAACAGAAAAAAAGAGATCTTTTGTGAAAATAGGACTCTGATAAGGAGGTGAATCAAATGTTAAATAAAGTGAGAGATTTAGTGTGTGGCATGGAATTCGACAAAGATACAGAAAGCGGAAAAATCGAGTATAAGGGCAAAATGTATTACTTCTGCAGCCCTGGGTGTCGAGAAAAATTTTTACAGGATCCAGAAAAATATGTAGCTCATGAGAAGGAGTAGTAGTTGTCATGCATGAAGTATTAGATAGCATTGCTCAATTGGCGGCCATTGTCGCAGAAATTCTTGCATTTCTGTTCATAATTGTTGGTATTGTCAGAGCAATCCTACTTATGTGAGAAAAACCTTTGTAGAAAAATCTGACTCCGCAATAACAGTAAGCAGAAATGAGCTTGGTCATTACCTCTCATTAGGTCTCGAGTTCCTGATTGGTGCCGATATACTTAAGACAGCAATATCGCCTACATGGGAAGATCTAGGGCAGCTTGCAGCTATTGTTGGAATCCGAACAATTCTTAATTTCTTTTTGTTAAAAGAACTGGATGAAAAAAGTTTGAAAAAAAGGAATCTTAGATCTTAAAGCGAGTTATATAAAGGTTATATGCAATTAATTTTGATAATGGAGCTTAACTTAGTCTAATGAAATTTATTATTGGAGGAAAAAATGAAATCAGAAAGACTTAATGCAAAGTCCTTGGGAATAAGTTTTGCAGTATATGGAGCAATCTCAATGCTTCTGCTCTCAATCTTGGGGCTTTTTGACCTCTTCGGATCAGCAGTAGAAATGATGGAGGTTTTCCATATCGGTTATTCTTTGAGTTTTGTGGGGATTATTATCGGGATAGCAGAAGCAGCGGCTTTCTGTTTTTTAAGCGGTCTGTTGATCGCATTTGTTTATAACAAAGTGAATTAATCCATTTAGCGCTGATGGATTGAATAAACCCAATTTAAAAGGAGGTGATTTAGGTGAAGATGGAAAGAAAGACAGTTGGTATTTTGTTTCTCGTAATTGTGTTAGTTATCGCTTTTGGCACATTTGTATATTCGCAGGAGCATGAACACGGAAAGGCACAGCAGGAAAAGAATGAACAAAAAGGAATGATGGGGCATATGGACAAGATGATGGAACAGTGCCAGCACATGATGAAAAACATGGACATGATGATGATGAAGAAATGTCCGGGTGCTATGGGTATGATGAACATGAGAGGAATGATGATGCAGATGCAGAATATGTCACAGCAAATGAAGCACATGATGGAAAATATGGACTCGATGATGATGGACGAAGAAATGATGAACAACGAAGAGATGAAGAATAACATGGAGCAGATGAAAGAGCATATGAAGATGATGATGGAGAACATGCAGAAAGCGATGGGGAACATGGAGCAAATGTCCAAAAAGATGGAGGAGATGCCGAAGAAGAAGAACGAGAAATGACAAGATTCGGGGGCCAGTGCTTCGATAAGCCTGGCCCACATCTTCCCAATTTAGATTTTGTATTGAAAATTCAAGGAGTAAACATGACAATTAATCAGGTGGGCAACCCACTTTTTTTAATGGAGAAATAAATGGGAAAAGAAATGCATCACAGCAAGGTTCAAGACAATGGTCACAAGATAGTACAACAACATCATGCTCATCACATAGAAGAATTCAAGAAAAGATTCTGGATTTCTCTTGTAATCACAATTCCCATTCTGCTCCTTTCAGAGATGATTCAGATGTGGTTCGGATTCAGGATAGAAATTCCGTTCCAGAAATGGATTCTTTTTTTGTTATCTTCTGTTGTTTACTTCTATGGTGGCTGGCCTTTCCTAAAAGGCGGTATCAGGGAACTCAAAAACCGCCAGCCTGGAATGATGACCCTGATCAGCGCCGCTATTTCTGTCGCCTTTTTCTATTCCAGTGGAACCGTATTTTTTATTGCTGGTAAAGATTTCTTCTGGGAACTTGCGACTTTGATCGATGTGATGCTCCTCGGTCATTGGATTGAAGCGAAAAGTGTCCTTGGTGCCTCCAGGGCGTTGGAGGAGCTTGTTAAGATAATGCCGACGACCGCACATCTCTACAGAAGTGGAGAAATCGTTGATGTTCCTTTATCAGATGTAAAACCTGGAGATACTGTTCTCATACGTCCAGGAGAGAAAATCCCGTCGGATGGCAGGGTAAAAGAGGGTGAATCCTATGTAAATGAGGCCCTTCTAACAGGTGAATCCAAGCCTGTACATAAGTCGGATGAAAATAACGTTATCGGAGGCTCCATCAATGGTGAGGGCATTTTAAAAGTTATCATTGAAAAAATCGGAGAGGAAACATATTTAGCTCAGGTCATTAAGCTTGTTCAGCAAGCACAAGAGAGCAAATCCAGAACACAAGATCTGGCGAACAGAGCAGCTGCTATTCTTTTTTATGTTGCTCTTGGAGTAGGAATCATAACGTATGTTGTATGGTTCATGCTCGGGAAACCTGAATTTGCACTTGAAAGGGCTGTCACAGTGCTTGTCATTGCTTGTCCGCATGCCCTGGGGCTGGCAATTCCTTTGGTTGTTGCCCTCTCGACCTCCATCACTGCCAAAAGCGGCACTCTCATCAGGGACCGGAAAGCATTCGAAAGCATTAAAGATGTCAATGCAGTTGTATTCGATAAAACTGGCACTTTAACAGAGGGAAAATTCGGAGTTACAGATGTCGTATCGATTATTCCGGAGGAAGAGTTGTTGACGCTCACAGCGAGTATAGAACTCAATTCAGAACACATCATAGCTCAAGCAATAGTCGAGTATGTCAAAGAAAAAAATATTGATATCCCTCAAACAGATGAATTTAAAGCACTGCCTGGTAAAGGAGCCTGGGGACGAGTTGGGATTAGGGAAATTTTTGTAGGCGGACCTAATCTGTTGAAAGAGATGCAGATCGACTTCAATGATCAGAGGATAAAAGATCTCCAGGCACAGGGGAAAACCGTTGTGTTCACTTTTGAAGACCGGAAACTTTTGGGTGCATTTGCTCTTGCCGATAAAATCAGGAAGGAATCGAAAGAAGCCGTCCGGAAACTCAATGAATCAGGGATTAAAGTGTTTATGCTTACAGGTGATGCAGAAGAAGTAGCTGCGGGAGTCGCCAAGGAGCTGGGAATTGACAATTACTTTGCTCACGTTTTGCCTGATGAGAAAGCAGAAAAGGTTAAAATCTTAAAAGAACAGGGTTATAAGGTTGCTATGGTAGGAGATGGTATCAACGATGCCCCGGCATTGGTAACAGCAGATGTTGGCATAGCCATTGGAGCCGGGACCGATGTGGCGATTGAAAGCGCGGATTTAATACTGGTTAAGAACGATCCCAACGAAGTGAGCAGAGTCGTGGATTTTTCTAAAAAGACCTATTCAAAAATGGTGCAGAACCTGTGGTGGGCCGCGGGTTATAATATAGTTGCCATACCTTTAGCCGCAGGGGTTCTGTATAACCTTGGTATTGTCATTAATCCTGCAATAGGTGCTTTACTCATGTCTTTTAGCACTGTTATCGTGGCTATCAACAGCCAAACTTTGAGAAAATACGAACCAAAACACCATGACCATTCTTAAAAAAATAAATATGTGAGGAGAGCGATGTGAATAGAAGAAATTTTCTCATGACGAGCGCCGCACTGTCGGCGTCAACTTTAATCCCTTTGAATCTTCTATCTGAGTCAGTAAAGAAGGAAAATAAAAGAAGGTTCCCGGTGCAGTTAGCCCCTAAAATTGATGGGGACGTGAAAGAGTTTCAACTTTATATTGATATTCATCAGCACGAGATAGTCCCAGGTGTTAAAGTGCATATGTTAGCGTTTAACGATCAGATCCCGGGTCCTGAACTTAGAGTAAATAAGGGAGACAAAGTAAGGGTTGTTTTTAAAAACAAGACAGAGCTGAACCATACGATTCACTGGCACGGGATGCATGTCCCCTGGCGCATGGATGGAGTGCCTTATGTCACTCAAATGCCTGTGATGCCGGGCCAGGAATTTGTTTATGAGTTCACAGCAGAGCCCTATGGAACTCATTTTTATCACTGTCATTGGGGGACGGTCCTCCACATGCAGGCAGGGATGTTCGGGAGTTTTATCATGGAGGAAAAGGACGATCCGATTAGGAAGAAATTTCCTTACAGCCGTGAATATACACTGATTTACTCTGCTCATGATATTAATTTCATGCGAAATGAGTTGAACGTCATGCTCGAGCGGATGAAAGAAAGGATGTATCTCATGAAGAATGGGCGGTTTGATAAGGAAAGATTTGCACTTTTTGATAGCCTTGAAGAGTTTGAGGAGGCCGTCCAAAATGGCTATCAGCCCCCTTATGTCGTAAATCGTAGGGCACCTTCAGAGCTGCCAGAAGCAAATTGGTTCACAGTCAATGGCAAATCGTATCCTTATACTCCTACTCTGTTTATTAAAGAAGGAGAAAGCATTCGGGTTAGATTGATCAATGCCGGAAATGAAGAACACTATCTCCATCTTCATGGGCATGATTTCTGGTTGGTCTGTGATGATGGACTTCCTATCCCTCAACCATGGCAAATGAATACTTTGCGTCTGAGTCCTGGGAAGACATTGGATATCATTATCGAGGGGAAAAACCGAGGGATCTGGACATTCCATGACCACGATACACGAAGAGTGACGAATAACGGCCTCTATCCGGGGGGAAATTTATTGGCTCTCGTATATGAAGATTTGCCGATGGCAGAACGGATGGTCGGACCTATGAAAGGCATGACAATGAAGGGCAGGAAGATGAACATGTTGCCCAAGATTGCGCTCGATGAGTGAACGGAGGAAAATCATGTTAAAGAAGATATTTGTTCTCCTTTTTGTTATGGCTTTGTTGATTATAGGAACTGACAAAATGTTTGCTCAGGTCAGTCCTGAGATATTGATCGGGGCTCGGGGCGTCATGTCTTTGAATTTAGATAAAATATCCGATGAAAAATCATCGGCTGTCAGTGATTTCTCTGATACCAGTTTCCTGATTGGATTTCGGCAAAAGCTCTACAATCAATTCCGCGGTAAGTTTGTCCTTGGATTCCAATTTCCGGATGCGGATTCTGATCTTGGCCAAATCTATTTTCATCAAGTTTTCCTGCAAATTGGGGACAAATCAAACATACTGAAAATTGGACGGTCTCGTGTCAAAAGCGCACTAATCGAGTTCCCGACTTTACGTGATGATGATGCCCTATATTATACGGATGTTCTTAATCCTTTTTCATCCGGCGAGAACACCGAAGAAAGTCAGTTTGGTAACGTTTTGGAACTGACACACATCTTCGGACAGAGATTTTGGTTGAGAATTCATGGAGAGCATTTCACGGAAACGCCAGAGCTACCCGAGACTTCTGAAACTGATTTCAGCCTCAATTCATTGGGTATGTCATTTGAATATATTGTTCCTGAAACCCAGAGATGGAACAGGAAAGTATTGAATCAGATTGGAATCAGTTTTAATAATTTCATCTCAGATCGTGAAGGGTATACGAGTTTATTAGATAGAGCGCTTAAAAATGTGATTTTTTCTGCTATCCTGAACGTTCATCCCGATCCTGTCCATTTCTGGGATGTGAAACACCAATCCATTTATAACAATGGTTTTGAGGAAGTCAATAAAATAGGTTCTTATCCTGAAATGGCCAGAGCTAAATCGTTGGCAACTTACACATCTGTGAGGTACCTTTATCGAAAGCTCGAACGGCCAACCGCCCAAATTTCTGCATCCCTTGGATATAAAACCTTCCCAGATCTTATCAACAGTACCAATCAGTTGGCAGTGGTTGCCAATGCTTTCTACCGCTTAGGAGAAAATTTTGATGTAGGAGTTCAATTTCGGCAAGAGTGGTTTAAGGGAGATCTAGAGAATATATTCGGCAAAAGCAATAGTCAGATTCAATTTTCAATAATCTATTCCATAGATCAGTCGTGGAATAATCAGTTTGATGACCGCGATTCGTTGTTAAACCTGGAGCATGGGTATATAAAGTGATGAGGAGATCAGCTATGAGCGAAAAAAAAATACTCAATAGACGAAAATTCCTATCCCTCACTGGATTGGGCACAGCCTCATTTTTAACTGGTGGCTTTAGTTCACTGATCGCTTGCAAAAAGTCTGATTCATATTTAAATGGTCAAAAAAATCACGATTTGGCAAATGGAAACCAGGCATTTTCTCCCGATACCGAGATTGCTCTCAAAGCGACTCAGGCCGATATCCCCATCATGCCTGGAAACCCCACCAGTGTTTGGAAGTATGATGGGGAACTCATTTCCGGGAATCCAGTAAACCTTCAGAACCTTGAAGGAAGTTATTTAGGTCCGGTTATCCGAGCTCGAAAAGGACAGAAAGTAAGGATTCGATTCATAAATGATATTCCTGAAGAGTCAATCATCCATTGGCATGGACTTCATGTTCCCTCAAGGATGGATGGTCATCCCCGAGATGTAATCAGGCAGGGTAATACTTATGTGTACGAATACGAAGTGAAGAATCGTGCTGGCACCTATTGGTATCATCCTCACCCTCATGGTCGAACCGGACCTCAGGTCAATCAGGGGCTTGCCGGTTTCTTTCTTGTATCTGATGATGAGGAAGACGCCGTGGGGCTACCTCAGGGGAAATTTGATGTTCCTCTTGTTATTCAGGACCGTACATTTGATTCAAATAACCAATTTGTTTACCTACAGAGAGGTATGATGGGCCGGATGAATGAGATGGAGGGATTCTTAGGGAACCGTATCTTGGTCAATGGTACGCCGGAATTAGAACTTCCCGTATCTACAAGAGTCTATCGACTCCGTTTGCTCAATGGATCTAATTCACGCATTTATAAGTTAGCGTGGGAAAATGGAGAACCTCTCGTTGTGATTGGGACTGATGGGGGACTGCTTGAGAAGCCAATCAATCGTCAATATGTGATGCTGGGCCCTGGAGAGAGAATAGAGCTTTGGGCAGACTTTAGTGCGCATCCTGCAGGATCAGAAATGGCTCTTCTCAGCTTACCATTTGATGCAGGAATGACGGGTGGAGGAATGATGGGGCGTGGGATGATGGGACGTCAACCAACGGGAGGTGAATCACTGCCCAATGGGGCGAAATTCACTGTCCTTAAAGTCAAAGTGGTGCAAGCAGAGAACGAGAATCTAATATTACCAGAATGGCTCAGTAATGTAGATCGATACGTTCCAGAACATGCAGCGAATTACGGAAATCCGCGGACTTTTCGATTGTCCATGCGACACATGACCTGGACAATTAACGGTCGAACCTTCCAGATGGAAAAAGTAGCAAACGATGAAGTTGTTCAATTAGATACTCTCGAGATTTGGGAATTTATTAATGAGGGTGGTTCGATGGGGATGATGGGGATGATGCAAATGCCTCACCCTATGCACCTCCATGGCTTGCAATTCCAAGTTCTAGAAAGAGAAAATGTGACTCACAATGGATATGTGGATGAAGGATGGAAGGATACAGTACTACTCATGCCGGGAGAACGAGTTAAACTTCTGGTCAAGTTTGAGGATTTCACTGGCCTTTATCTTTATCATTGCCACAACCTCGAACATGAAGACATGGGGATGATGCGAAATTATCTAGTTCAAGGGACTTAAAATCCCTCGTAGGTTATCCTACGTGCCGGTTCGAGTCCGGCCCTCGGCACTCTCTTTGTCCTTTCTTCTCTGTAAAAACGTAAGTTAACGTAACCATCCCTAAACAAACGAAAGCAAGCGAAAGCAAACAGTTTTCGTCTGTTTTGTCTTATTTTGGGCACCAGAACGTCCCCGGAAGATACGCGCTTTTCTAGGCCTCCGGCCAGATAAATGCCGGTCGTTGTCAGCAAAAGGAGGATTGCTAGATAAAAGTTTCAATCCCAATGCCCTAGTTTCAGCGAAAATCAACAATTGGCGATTTAGGGAGAGGTCTAGTTTTTTCGTATATTGGAATAAGTTGCGAATTTCGTATATACTTTTTTATGAAGTTTATTATTTGGGGACTAAAAATTTATGGAGAGGAAAAAATGTTAAAAAGACTTTCGATGGCATTAATTATTATAATAATTATGTTGCTGATCCCTGTATCAGGCATCAGCCAGGTAGCAAAAATTACTCCAGAAAAGCCCCAATGGGGTGATAAACTTCAAGTTACCTATGATCCAACAACCGAAGCAGCAAAATTCCTTCCTGGGGATGAAATCTACGCTATCTGTTTTGTTTTCTCGTCAGACTCGACAGAGAGAAGATGGGCAAAGATGCAAAAAGATGGAGGGGTTTTCAAATACGTGATGCCAATAGAAAAGGATATGGCCTTTCTCACTTTTTATTTTCTTACACTGGAAGATTGGGACCGAAACGCTGAAGTATCAACCATGATATATCGACAAGATGGCCTTCCTAGAAGGGGTGGTAATATTAGATTAATGAAGAAGTCTTCCACGAAAGAGAACTATCTTGATTTTTTTAAAAAGGAAATCGAACTTTATCCAGACAATTATTCAGCTTATAGAGATAAGTGGCTTATTCAAAGAATTTTTGGCCTTGAAGATTTGAAAAACACAATTACACAAGATATTGATTTGCTTGAAAAACAGTTAAAGGATGATTCAGTGGGCCTTTTATATTCATTATCATATGGATACTTAGAATTAGGAGAAGAAAAGAAAAGCAACTCTATCCTAAGAATTATAATTGAAAAATATCCTCACTCATATTATGCAGGTCAAGCGTTAAATTATTATGAGAATCAATTAGTCTCTAATAAAATAAAGGATAAAGTGCCTGAAGAAGTTGAAAGACTAAAATTGCAACTCATAGAGAAAAGTCCAGGATCTCGATATTCCCGAGATAAAGTTCGTTCACTTGCCCGTCAAATGGAGGCTCCACTATCTTTGGTAGAGAGAGTTTGTGAAAATTGGATTAGGGATGAGCCGAATCATCCATGGCCTCACTTTTATTTGGCAATGGCCTATTCCGAGAGAAAGGAAAAGTTGATTCAAGCGTCAGAGCTAATTAATCAAGCGATAAATCTTCTCCTAAAAGGGAAACTACGTTTGTATGAGGACCATACGGGCATAATGACAAAAATAGAGTTACCCTGGTATTACGAAGTCAGCTCCGATATTCATTATCAATTAGGTAATTATGCGAAAGCTCTTGCCGACATAAAAGCGGCAAAATTAATGCAAGTTGAAACTCGACCTGGATACTATTTGAAAGAGGCAATTATATGGCAGAAAGTGGAGGCTTATTCAAAAGCAGAACAGGAGTGTCTTGAGGCCCTAATGCTAGGTTCTCATGAAGCTGAAAATTTCCTTAAAGAAATATATTCAAAACGGCATGGATCAGTTGATGGATTTCAAGCATACCTTTCAATAAAAACTAAGAAGATTACAGCAGAACATCCAAAAGAAAAGGAGATTGCTCCAGATTTTAATGTGGTTACATTGGAAGGAGAAAAGCTTCGATTGGCAGAAATGAAAGGAAAAGCAGTAGTTCTTAATTTTTGGTATATTGGGTGTGCTCCTTGCAGAGTTGAAATACCTGGCTTCAACAAACTTATTGAAGTATTTAAAGGGGAAAATGTTGTATTTATTGCCTTCGCCCTTGATAAGGAGCATGAACTTAAAGAATTTTTAAAGAGGACTCCTTTTAATTATAAGATTATTCCAAGTGCACTTACAGTTGCTAAACAGTTTGGAGTTAAAGTATTTCCTACACATATAATCATAAGCAAAGAAGGGAAAATAGAGCATACACTAATAGGTGGTAGTGAAAATCGACATGAACAGTTAGAACCATTGATACATGACGTATTGAGGTAAACACAGGTTACCCCCCCCGCACACCCGGAAGCCAAATTCCATAAAGCCCTGGTTTCCCTGTAATGAAAAGAAAGCTGATTTTGCAAATAAAATAGATACTTAATATCTTTTTCCACTCCATCTGTGAAAATCTCTGTTGGAATCAATAAAATCTCCCTTTTAATGAATTGATCTAATTATAATTCTGACATATTGCACAATTTTTGGGCACATATGTTGCCGGTCGTTGTCAGCAACCATTCTACTCCGGCCAATTACATCTATTTGGACACCTCCAGTACCCTCTATACAATCTTCCCCCTGGTCTGATTTGAGGTTGCCATCCCTTTCCACATTTTTCGCATCTGCAAATTCGTTTTTCTTCATTTTCAAGTATGACCCCAAATTTCTTCAATTCAGTTTTTGAGAATCTCTTTGGATATTTTCTCATATACCTCTCCTCTCGTAGAATGGACAATTTCTCTATCTCATCAATGCTCTTGCCCGATGCTGAACTAATATTTTTACTAAAGATGAGCCAAGCAGTCAATTCTAAAGCTATAGTAAAGCCATTGAGGTTTGTTTGTTTTCAGATAATGCCGCCTGTTGTCAGCAAAAGGAGGTTGATGATGGGAACCAAAAGATAGGAGCTCTCTCCGACCGGCACAAGAGAGCCAATATTATTGTAGCATATTTTTAGCTGACGATTGTTGGCATAAATTTTGCTCTTTTTTATATGAGTGTATAATAAATAAGTCAGAAAGCATGAATTTTGAGCTCTATATATTGTATATAAATGGAGTCATCTGTAGATAAATGGGGACATTGTAAGCTGCTCGTTTCCAAAATAATGGAGATCGAGGGATGAGCAAAATAAATAGGCTTTTAGGCTTAATCATCATTTGCATTCTTTCTGCTTCAAGGATTTTGGCCGCAGAGGACCTCACCATCCAGGTCCATCTCTTTCAGGCAACTCTCGAGGACCAACTTCAATTGAAACAAGTTGAGGTTCTCTCGACATCTTCCCGACCCGCATTATCCTCTCTCTTGGGCAAAGTGACAGGATCTGAATACGAGTTGACGGCTGCCGCTATTGACGTTCTCCTGGATATCTACGAGATAGACGAGATCGAAGATCTTTTTCTGCATGAGAAAGCATGGAATGGATTGGGGAGCCCGCTGCTGGATGATATCGCGTTCGGCGATCCGACTTCCTATCAGATCAAGCTATCGCCCAAAAAAATGCCCTCACAGCAGATTGCTCTTCAGGCGGTCATCCTAGAAACAAAAAATAAGGATGCTGTGGCAGGGTGGGAGGTAATCATAGATCAAGGTCTCATTCTCGACATCGACGAACCTGTCATCGTTGCTGTTCCCTGTCAAGAGAGGATGTATTTCATGATGGTCACCATAACCACCGGGATGCCGAGTGAGAAATGGAAAGAGCAAAGGATAACCGATGAGAAGGAGCCAGTCGAAATTGTCGGCATACCGAAGGTGTTCCATCGGGCCGACCCATCCTATCCATTAGAACTGTGGCGCCGGGGCATCGGCGGGAAAATCGGTTTGCGGATCACCATCAATAAGGAGGGGATTGTTCAGAGGGTGGATGTCACGAATGCCATTCATCCCTACTTGAATTATACAACCGTCCAGGCGCTGAGACAGTGGATCTTCAAGCCTGTCCTCCTTAAGGGAAAGCCTGTCCCTGTTGTCTTTCGTTGCACCTACACTTTCGATCCCTTCTCGTATTGGAGAGAGAGAACGTGGAGTGAAACGGGTACCGCTCTAGGCTCTTTTTTCCAGGAAGAATTGCTGCGCAGAGTTCTTGACGGAGGCGGGGATTACTGCCGGAAATTAACCGATGCGGTGTTCGATTTCATCTGCGAGGAGAAGATCAAAGAAACGCACTACAATTTATTGAAGAATATAAACTGGGCCACTATAGCAGTGGGCCCCAGGCGATTGCGAGGTTCGACGTTTTCTTCCATTCATCCTAAAAAACCCAGTCATTACATAGAGTACACTGATGCTTCGATATCGAGATCCATCTTGAATGAAGACGGGGATCAGATCATCGTAGAAGAACTGAATCCAATACCGAAACCGAAGTTTGTCCGAAGGTTTCAGGTCATAGATCCCAAAACGACGCAGAGAAATAAAATCCTGTGCGATTACCTGATCGTCAAAAAAGACGGAGAAGTGGATGAACGGAGAATTATTCTGAAAGAGAACGGCCGCCGAATGACGGACCGGAATGAATTCCTGGAAGAAGAACGCTTCACCGGCTTGAGCCCACTGTTTGCTCTCCTCCGGGTGCTTGCAAGCGACAAACAGCCGAGGTTCAACTACAGGTTAGCCGACACAAAGAAGATTCATGGGAAAAAGGCCTATGTGATTGAGGCCGTGCCCAAGTACGGAAATGAAGACGGGATCTGGTCGGCCAGGATCTGGGTCGATATGAAGAGTTTTCAGGTTCTCAAGTGCGAGATCGAAGGTATTCCTATCGATGGATACGAGGAAGTATTGAACGATTGCGCCATTTTGAATATCAAACCTATATTTTTAACGACGCACGAATATCGAAATGAGAAAAAAGGCATCCTGTTTCCTTCGCGTTCATCGGTCAGGGTCGCCTATCCCGGGATCGATTATAGAGGTGCGATCGACAAAACCAGGATCAATCTGAGTTACGATAATTACAAGTTTTTCACCGTGGAGTCGGATCACCGCATCATAAAATGATACTAGTGGTCTTCCTTCAACCATAGTAAGGCAGTGGAAGCCCCAGACCCTAAAGCCCTGACTTCTCGAATCTGAAAAAAACGGCTGAGCGAATAGGTGCCTCATTACAAGAGGCAATTGAGGTTAAGACTAATTAAGGCCAAAATAATAAAGGCAAAACCTTTTGCCCTCGTAAGGAATTCGCTCTAAGGGCCTCTTATGGACTCGTTTTTCAGGGGAAACTGAAAAAATAGGGATTCGGGCCATGGTCAGGCCATGCATTGTCCTTTTATAACTCCGAGGTCATTGCTTATAATCGAAATGAGAGAGAGATTTGCGCTTAATGAGGCGGGCGGAGGCCGTTGTCGTCACCGTCTTTCCGGATGACAATAAAAAATACCTAAGCACCGACCTCCTGAAGGAAGAACCGAGAAAGCCGGATTTTATTTCCTCCAGTGTTGAGCTGCTTCGCTACAATGCGTTCAAGAGAGTCTGCTATACCTGCTGCAATCCGGATGAATGCGTGGAGGCACGGGCGCCAAGTCTTTTTCCCGATGAACCCTTGCTCCCCTGTCCCCGAAGAGAGCGGCCTTGAGGTCAGCCGTTCTTTCCCTGCCGCTGATAACAAATTTCTTATCCATTGTGGATTCTGCACTGCGTGATATAATATTATGTAAGCGAAAGAGTGGCGGACATGAGAAAAAGAAGATTGCTGTCGTCCGGTCTTCTCCTTTTCCTGTCGTTTGCCCTCCTGGCCCACGCTCCGAGAGGTTTTTCTGGAAAGACGCCGGGGCAGGGTCAGCCGGAAAGGCCGAAATTTTATGCCCTCCGGGTTGTTTTCGAAAAGAACGTCCAAAACGCGAAAGATTCCTTGGGTGCGCCGGACGGCCGCAATGCGGAAATCCTGCCGGGCGGGCAGCTCGTCGTGCTCATGGAGAACAAGCTTTATCCCTTCCCAAGTATCAGCGGCTGGCAAGAAGGCGGCGCAGGACTGGCGGACAGCGGCTCAGTAGTTGGCAAAGGAGAGAAGGACTTCGGCCTTGAAGGCTGGCTTCCGATGAAGAACACGCAGGGCAAACAACACTACGTCTGGATACCTCTGGGACTGTCGGCGACCGGCTTTTGCGTCTGGCTTGAAGGCAGCGCGGGCATGGACATGATCAGGATGACCAACCCCGGCACCAAATCCTTGTTCGTGGACGCCGTAATCGGATACGGTAGGGAAGCGGAAAGAAGATAGGAGGTAGCAACCGCCCTTGGGTCCGAGAAGTTTGAAAATCAATTCAATGTCAAAAGACTGAATATAGAATGCCCTATACATGGTGCAAAGGCCCTTTTTACGTTCGAGATACAGATTTGGCGATTTAGGCGAGTGGAAGCTAGAAATTAACCTGGCCTCCCATTGTAAATAAGACAGCTGAGCGAATTAGTGCCTCATTGAATAGTGAATTATAGATTAAAGGATTTCTCATTGCTGTACTTCGTGCGCTTGACAGTAGAAAAACTTTGGTTATAATTGGTGTATGCTTATGAGGAAGGACTTCTTTATTTCCAAAATCAATACCCTTATAATCAATAACACTCTTAATAATAATTGGGCGGTGCCTGCCGCTCAATAATATAGTTAGTCTCTTCTCCAAATTCCCACTAAAATAATAATGGAGGAAAATAATGACTAAAAATTTATTAATTTCAAAAAATTATCAATCCATACTGGATGTTAAGGAGACAGAGAAAGCGATAAAAATGGTCAAAGATTTTTTCCAGCTTAACCTGGCAGAAGCATTGAACTTAAGACGAGTCACAGCTCCTTTATTTGTCAAAGCAGGAACCGGTATTAATGATGATCTAAACGGAATGGA
>Ga0114930_10003128_pt1 | contig 14606 bp, 14 predicted proteins | sample AnhtaG_FD_87300 | JGI IMG/M metagenome (GOLD analysis project Ga0114930, IMG submission 87300) | Deep subsurface microbial communities from Anholt, Denmark to uncover new lineages of life (NeLLi) - Anholt_01485 metaG | ecosystem: Environmental > Aquatic > Marine > Oceanic > Sediment | place... | reverse complement strand
ATCCCGAGTACTCGGGATTTGTTCTGCTTACTATTGTTATTATTATATTTGCTGCAATAATCACCCCCAAACGAGTTTGGGGGTGCCACCCCTGCTGTCGTCCTGAACTTGGTTCAGGATCTGGTTTTTTGAATTAGATTCTGAGCTTACAAAGCTGGACATAATGTTAGAAGGGAAATTTATGAATTAATCAAGTTAATAACGAGTACAGATTTAAGAATTTTATTTTTCTCTCTTTGCGTCTCTGCCCCGAGTACTCGGGGCGGCTAATAATTTATGTTTTAATTATACAATGTAAAAAATGATATGTTCAAAATCAATTTCATTTCGGTTTTATATTTCAATTATGATTACTCCTTCAAAAACCGCAAATTAATCCAAATAAAACACCGCTCAATAAAGCTTGAAAAAGCTATTTCTTCAAAATAGTTGAAGGCGATAAATGGGAAGATTTAAGAGGTAAAGGATTTAAGTTGAAATGGTAACCCTAACGACCCCCCTGATCTTATTTTCTGTATTGATTAAATTTCAATTCCTTCTTTAACAGCCTCTTTTACTATTGTTATTTGTTTACTTAGCCTTTCAAATTCTTGGGGAGTATAACAAAGAAAGTCTATCGGATACTTATATTTCCAGTAATCATAAAGTTTTACAGGTCTTTTTACCTTTTTTATATTTTCAAAATCTTTTGAAACTATCAGCAAGTCTATATCACTCCATCTTCTATAATCTCCCCTTGCAAAGGAGCCGAATAAAAGCATCTTATTAATATATATATCTTTCTCAAGTTTTTTCTTAAAATTGATTATTTTTTTTAAATGAGGGATTTTTTTACCCATCGCAAAACCTCCTCGCTATATTTAATAACTTCTGCAATTTCCTCTTTTGAAAAAGCTTCTGCAGGAATTATTTCACTTATTACGCTGGGCATTAAATTGTATATATTTTAGATAGTTTTTACTTTGCTGTCTCCCGAGTACTCGGGATTCACCTTCGACTTCTTTTGGCGTTTGTGTATATCAAAGACGGCGAGGTGAATCCCGAAACTTCGGGATCGCCGAGCGACTGTTGTCGGTTATATAATAAAATGTCAACTATTCATTATACTAAGCATATTACTACATTTTATCAAGTCTTTTTCGCGATAATTTCAAGTGTCGGGCGGATAGGAGGATATATACTCCTGATTACAAAGACAGTAGGAATTAACACAGCATCGATAATTTTTATTCCTGTGTTTTCGAGAACGCCGTGTTTTTTCGAGTTTTGGATGAAATATCGGAGCATGCTGTTTATTTCGAGCGTCAGGCTGTCCCAAATCGGAGATCCCGTTTCTACCGAAGTAAAACCTGCCTTGTGAAGCATAGTTGTAACCGATTTATCCGAAAAAAAGCGTATATGGGTCGGGTCTTCAAGGTTCCACCATGCATCTTTAAAGAGCGCTAACCCCTTTGACATGCCGTTTGGTGTGAGAAAATAAACAACTCCATCCTTGCCGAGCGCCTCGCAGCATTTTTTAAACAATGTCTCGGGATTTTCGACATGCTCGATAACATGAATGCCGTAAATAACATCGAACTCCTCTTCCGGGAAGTCGACATTTTCGATTGTACCAAAATATAACGTACCCTCTTTTTTTAACCGTTCATTAATGTCAATTTCCAGCATTTCCGCTTCTATGCCGTAGACTGCATGCCCTCTTACGAGGAACTTTAATAACATTCTCCCACTGCCGAATCCGATTTCCAGAATTTTCAAGGGCTTCTTTCCCGGCAGCAGTCCGTTTAATCTCCTCATGGTTAGATAAGTCCTGATTTTATCAAAAAAACTGCTGCCGCCCCAGGCATGTTTCCGGGCATGAGCATAACACCGCTGCAGGTCCCGCTTGATATGAAAACAATCCGGGCATCGTGAAAGAACACAATCCGGGCTTATCCGCCAATCCGTCATCCGGGCGCCGCATGCTTCGCATCTCTCTTTTGCGTTAGTGTGCATTTCGGCTTTCTTATTTCCTAATTATCATGGTTGTTTTAGCAGATTAATGAGAGTATATGTAATTTCTTATTTTATGATGCGGCTTTCGAATAGGTGTTAGAATAAGCGTTTTTACGTAAACGGTTATATTCCTTTATCTTCGATTGTATTTTTTTTACTTCTTGCTCATAAACGGATATTTTATAGCGTATTGTTTCGCATGTTTCCCGATAGCGAATTACAGGACTTCTAAATTCATGAAATAAGTAGTATTTCATATATACAAATCCAATGGAAAAAACAGAAATCGAGTAGACTGCTATAAATGTTAAGTTGTGCTGAATACTCGTGATACTTTCTCCTGTGATAATTGTGCTAAAAAACAGTAGGAGTAAAGTAATTATCGGCAGGGCGGCGGCGTTGAGGATTGTAAGAGCGGTATACTTTCTTTTAATTGCTCTCAATGAATTTTTAAGGATTTCAATCTCAGTCGTATTTTTCCGGATCGCCGCATCAAGGTTTTCCATCTCAGTATCAAGCGACATCAGGATTAATTCGCGGACTATCTGCGCTTCTTCATAATCCGGGTCCTTGCGGAGTACTACCATGTTATTATCAATAGCGCCGGAAATGTCACTGTTTTTCAAGCATTCGATTGCTTTTCGTTGATAATGATTTTTCGGAAGCCAATTTTTTTGAGCGGCACGCTGCAGTCCATATTTGGCAAGCACCGTTGATAAAATTGAAGCCCATAACATTATTCAGCCTGTTCTTAGCTTGTTAATAGTCCGTTATTTACGCCCGAAGCGCCCGCTCTAAATAATCCACCACACGCGGGTATTCCCTGCGCAGTTGTTCCCACTCGTCGGCGGTTACGTCTTTCGGTTCTTTGTTGAGCCGCTCTTTTGTGATATTGTATGCCTGTGTGATGAGGTCGCGGTTGGCATTGGCAATCCCAAGCGTGACACCGGCGATTCCCATTACACCGTTCACAAAGTCCATCCCTGTTGCAGCTTCCAAACCGTGCTCCGCAATTAATCCTGCTAAACCCCCGACGGCTCCCTGTGTTATAGTACGTTTTAATCTGTTCATATATCCTCCTGATTCCCGCTCCGGGTATGAGCCTCGTTTTTAAGCTCTTCGAGCGATTTACGTATATATTTGTCTTTTTCGTCGAGCGCTTTTTTCATTTCACGGTTTTCTTTTTTTAAACGCCTCATCTCTTTACCACCGAATATGCCGTAATATAACCGGCTAAAAATAATCCACAAAGCGGAAGCGATAACAGCCCCGATTACAACATCTAGGGTATCAATTTGCATAGGCTCTCCAGGTTGTTTTGTTTTAGGAATATAAGGTGAATTGTATAATTGTACGCTGTCTAAATATGGTGAATTATTTCTAAAATAACAAAATATATTTATACGATTCGATGTTGTCAAGGAGAAATTAAAAAAGCGAGCGGTTGGAATCATGGATCGGGAGTATAATAACCGGTATAATAAACGGGATAAACTGGATTAAACACCCCTAAAGTAGGGGCAAGGCGCGCCGTGCCCCTACGATTTTTAAATAAACATAGAACTTTTGATGCAACGGTAAAAAGTCTAAAATTGAAGGTTTTGAACTACGTAACATATTGTTTTTATTAGATTGGGTTTTTGAAAATACGACTTTTACCGAACCTTCAACTTTTGTATTTTAACAAAATCTGTAATAATACCCTCCCCCTTTATGGGGGAGGGTTAGGGTGGGGGTTATGATTCCGTAATGATGATGTTTTCACAAAATCACCCTCCCTTTATTCCCTCCCATCAAGGGAGGGAAATTAAAAATGGATTTTTACTGATGTGTAGGTGTATATTATAGAAACTTGATTTTTTACAAAAGCTCTGTAAACAATTAAATATAAAAATTGTGCGGACATACAGAGCTAAAAGCTAAAAGCTAAAAGCTAACAGCTAATAGCTAACAACTGTGTCCTCTGTGGTTATTAAAAAAAGCTGTAATCTTATCCCGCTAAGCGGGGTCGCAATTGATACGTAGCGGAGAGGGAGGGATTCGAACCCTCGGTGAAGTTTTAAGCCCCACACTCGCTTAGCAGGCGAGCGCCTTCAGCCAGCTCGGCCACCTCTCCACGCCTGCCAGAACGAAACATACTTAGATTAAAGATATTTTCCCTAAATGTCAAGCGGTTTATAGGCGGCATTTTATGAATAAGTCAGGTAATAAACCGGGATACAAAATTATCCTGATTTGTAGTTGATATTTATGTTTTTATTTTGTAAATTGGAAGTCCGATATTTTAACTATGCAGGAGTTTAGATGCCGACGTATGAGTATAAATGCGATGAATGCGGACACGAATTTGAAGCCTTTCAGAGTATAAAAGAAGCTCCAATCAATATTTGTCCGATTTGCAATTCGAAAATTCACCGAGTAATAAACGGGGGAGCGGGACTGATTTTTAAAGGTTCGGGTTTTTATATTACCGATTACAAAAACAACAGGAATTCCGGCGGTAATGGAAAATCGAAAACTATTACCGATAAAGATAAAAAACCGGATAAAGACTCCGCTACACCCGGGAAAAAGAGTGATTCATCAGACTGATTAACAAAACTTTGGCAAAAATTACTTTTAGGGCAAAATTCAGCTTTATATTAGATCTTAGCGGCGAGATTGTCCCGAGTACTCGGGACTACGCTCCTCGCAATGACAATATGAACATTAACTGTCATTTCGAGCGAAGTCGAGAAATCTCTGGACAAAAATTTTGCATACTCTCTGTTTATACTACAAAAGCAAATTTACAAAAGTTTTGTGATTAATAAAAAAGATCCTCAAACCGTTTAAATACAAACTTCCGAACAATTTCTATATGTCATTGTTTTTGTCCGGGAACTTTTTATTGCGCTTGCTCCATAATCTATTGAGCCGTTCCTTAATTTTCTTTTCGATACCGCTCTCACCGGGATAATAAAATATTTTGTCTTTGAATTCTTTCGGGAGATAGTCCTGGGCAGTGAAGTTTTCCGGGTAATCATGAGGGTATTTATAGCCTTTACCATAACCCTCTGAAGCCATATAACCTGTCGGTGCGTTCCGCAGATGAAGCGGCACCGCCGCATCAGGGCGTTCTTTGAGTTCTTTATGAACTGCGGCGATTGTTCTGATTACGGAATTGCTTTTTGCTGTCGAGGCGAGATACAGCGCTGCATGCATGAGAATTATTTGAGCTTCGGGCATCCCTACATAGGTAACTGCCGTAAATGCGGCTGTAGCGAGCGGCAGCGCGGCGGGATCGGCATTTCCGATGTCCTCTGAAGCGAGTATTATCATGCGGCGTGCGATAAATTTGGGGTCTTCGCCGCTCTCCAACATGCGGACAAGCCAGTACGCCGCCGCATCAGGATCGCTCCCCCTGAGAGATTTGATAAAAGCCGATATGATATCATAGTGATATTCGCCTTTTTTGTCGTATAAGAGTGTCTTCCGCTGGAGAACATGTTCAATGTCTTTGACGGAGATTTTGCGTTTTCCGTCAGCATCGGGCTTCACAAGGTGAATTGCCGCTTCACACGCATTGAGCATTATCCGGGCATCGCTTCCCGAGAGCGCAATAAGCGCAGCTTCAACCTCTTTATCAATTACCGGATGCAGGTTATTAAGTGGCTCATCTTCTGACAGGGCGCGGGATAATATAATCGATAACTCGTTATCTGTCAGCGGGGATAATTTATATATTCGGCAGCGGGAAAGAAGCGGGGCAATTACCTCAAACGAAGGATTCTCAGTCGTTGCGCCGATAAGAATTATTGTTCCTTCTTCGACACTCCTCAGTAAAACGTCCTGCTGTGCTTTGTTAAAGCGGTGAATTTCATCAATAAAAAGTATCGTTTTTTTATTAAGCGAATTCAGATTGTACTCTGCTGTCCTTATGATATTTTTAACATCCTTAACACCTGCGGTAACGGCGCTGATTTGATAAAAATCCGCATTCGATTCACGGGCGAGAATTCGTGCAAGGGTTGTCTTACCGCAGCCGGGAGGACCCCAAAAAACCATCGACCCGATCGTTTCATTGTGAAGCTGTTTTCTGAGCACTCCCTCAGGACCGGCAAGATTTTCCTGTCCCACAAATCCTTCAAGAGTGCCTGGGCGCATCCGTTCAGCTAAAGGAGCAGCGCTCTTTTTCCCTGCTGAATATTCCTGTTCGTCAGGGCTGAAAAGGTCCATAAAATGCAAATAAAAAATGAGGTTCTTTAGATATTTTGTTTGCACAAATTTGCGGTATGTTCATATATTGTTTGGTCATATCCCTGTAGGAACACGCCGCGGCGTGTTCATAATCCCGAGTACTCGGGATTAACGCAATCGACCAAGAATCCCGAGCACTCGGGATTCCTACGGATAGACACATTAGTTTATCAGGAAATTCCATCATTTCTAACATTCTTATCTATGTGCAAACAAAATCTCGGATGAACCAAAAATGATAAATTCGCTCTCTGTTGGTGTTGTCACCAATGGCGAAAGCCATCACTTATGTGACGGAGATAATTAAACTTCACTGCTGCATATAAAAATGACAAGGATTAACCTGTTTAGGCTGTCTAAACCGGCAATACCTTTATCACGACAAGGTAGATAGTTTAAATAACCTGGATAATTCATCCCGCTAAGGGGGATGAATTATTGCTTTTTAATGATTGATTTCATGAGTCCCGCTTAGCGGGAGTGATTTAATTACAAAGACAAAATATCAAATCCCCCTTGGTCCCCCTTTGAAAAAGGGGGAGACTATAGTTCCCTCTCCCTTTTCCGCCGTATGCGGATCCGCCTCTGGCGGAATGGGAGAGGGTGACAATTAGAGGCTATCTCCCTTTGAAATGGAATTTTATGAATTAATCAGGATAAATATGTAATTCATATCCTGTAAAGAATCGAGCGTATTAACCGGGGGGCCATCTCATGCTTCTGCCGCCGAGCAGATGCAAATGTACGTGAAAAACCGACTGACCGCTTTCCCTGCCGCAATTTGCAATTATTCGATAGCTGTTTTTTAATTCAGTATATCCCTGCGCAGCGGCTTTTAGTCTTAACATCAAAGTGCCGAGAAGCTGCGCATCTTCTTCATTCAGATCATTAATCGTTGAAATATGTCTTCTGGGGACTGCAAGAATATGAACTGGTGCCACAGGATTAACATCTTCAAAAATAACTACATCATCATCCTGATATACGATGTTTGCAGGAATATCCCCGGAAATAATTTTACAAAAGATACAATCCTCCATACGATCCTCCTGATCCCGCTGAGCGGGACAATCAGCGTGCTTACGTGTGCGCTTCGGAAAAATATTGTAACAATGTATAAATTAAATCGTTGAATTTCAAAGAGATTTTATTTTCTTTTTCGTGTATGCCAAAGCGTAGAATTGTTACAACATCTTTGTATGGGCAGGTCTTGTGGAATAAGCCATCCCTACGGGGCGCCTGACCTCTTTTGTTTATGTTTTTTTATCGACTCTGCGCTATCCAAAAGGGACCCCGATTACTCGGGACTGTACCACCAAAACTTGTAGGGGCGGGGTTTCCCCGCCCTCTTGTTTTTATCTCTCTTTGCGACTTTGCCCCGAGTACTCGGGGCGGTTAAAAAATATTTTCTTTTAAATATCAAAATGGAACATACATGTAATAATTTCGTATAAATAATATATCTTCACCATTCATCACATCAATTCAGGAAAAAATAGTAGGGGCAGGTTTCAAACCTGCCCCTACTATTAATATATCTTTTCGTATATTCGCAGTAAGATAATTATTTATCTCGCACACCATAAAATCTTTCCGGGAAGGAGTCAAAAATGCGACAGCTTCGTAATGTAGTTCTCGTTCTTTTGTTACTTTTGAATTGCGGTTCGGATTCAAAAGAGTATGCAAAAGTTACTGATTTGGATGAGAGACATGTTTCACCAGATTTGCTTTCGGAAGATGTGTTTTCTTTGGAATGGGTCTTTGGGGGTGAATATGATACTCATGAGGATGAGTATCTGCTTGCCCAGCCGCGCGGTATTGCCGTAAATGACAACGGTGATATTTTAATATCGGATGAATACAGAATCAAGGTTTTTGATAAAGATGGTAATGAAAAAAAGATATTCGGCGGACAAGGGCAGGGACCGGGAGAATTTGAAAGTAACCCGTCTCTTTATGTTAGTCCGACAGGGTATTTGACAGTAAGGGAAATGGGAGGACTATATACTTATGTTAGCCTTTTTGCTCCCGATTTTTCATATATTGAAAAGAAGAAAATTGAGAACAATATACGTATAAAAGAGTATTTAAAAAGCAAAAACTTTGATTCTAATGACCTTCAGTTTATAGCGAGGTATCGTGCATTAAATACTACCGAAAAAGTATATGAAGCGGAATTATCAAGACAAGAGCGTGGTTCCGAAATAACGGTATATGCAGTAATACTTTACGAAAATGCGGATTCTTTCTTTCAACTGTTATTCTGTAAAAAACCCGGAACAATAGCATATTCTTCCGGTTCTGCAGGCTCACTTTCATTAGGACGCATCCATTGGGAATTGCTGCCCAACCGGAGGCTCTTATACATTAATACTGATGAAGATGTTCATAATGAGCAAACAGGCGCGTTATATACTTTCCATATCGTTTCATTAGATACTTTTGAAGATAAAAAAATAGCACATCAGTTTACACCTGTGGAATTTCCCGAATCATCTACTGAACCAAGACCTCCAATAATAAATCCCATTACTGGAAAACCCATGGGGGAAAGTAAAAGCTTGAAAGCGCTTCGCGAGGCAATGAAGGATAAAAAATACATGGCTTCTGTAGGAGATATAAAAGTTGATCAGAACTATGTTTTTGTTTTTACTTATTTAAAAAATGATAGTGATGAAACGTATACCGATATATTTGATATAGATTCCGGTATATATATTACATCAGCATATTTCCCCTTTGTTCCGAATGTTATTAAAAACGGTTACGCGTATGAACGCTCACGCGACAAAGAAGGCTTTGCTGAAGTAAGAAAATACAAAGTCAACCCGGCGGTGTACGGGAAATAAAAGAAGGAGTATTGAACATGAAGCACAATAAAATTATCTTTGCAGCGCTCATTTTTTTAAGTGCAGCCTGTTCCGGCGGGGATACATCTCCATCGGATTCGGTTCAGCCCGGGGAGATTAAAGAAGCACAGCTCACGCTTGACCTGACACTCGGCGGCGCAAATGATAAAAACACCGACGAGTTCCTGCTGGCGGTACCCCAGTATTTGGATGTAAACTATAACGGGGATATTTTCATCATGGATGAAAATATTATTAAAGTATTCAGCGAAGACGGCGAGCCTAAAACAATCGTCGGAGGTATCGGTGAAGGACCGGGCGAATACAATAAGCGCAGTTACTTTTTCCTTGCACCGAATGGAAGTATTGCAGTTTTAGAACCGGGGGGTTGGAGTCACGGCAGATGGTCCGGGGATAGTTACCGGGTGGAAACCGGATTAAATTCGTATTACAGTATATTTACGTCCGACTTTTCGTTTATCGAAAAGAAACGTTTGGCAAAATATTCCGGATTGGTTGAATTTCTGAAAGAACAGGGTTTCAATGTTGAGTTTACCAGCAGTACGGGACACATTTCAAAGGTCTATGCACTGAACGAAAGCGAACTGCTGTTTGAATTTACCTTAATGAAGGAAAACGAACCGGATCCGTCTGTGAAAGGGTATAAAGTTGTGGTATACGAAAATAAGGGTTCTTACAGCATCGTTTTAATGAAAAAAATCTCCGCGCCGCCTAAATTTAATGAAGAGATATCACAAATTTTTATGGGCATCTGTTCCGAAATTCTCGGAAAATTGTTCTGGGAGCTTCTGCCGGACGGAAAAATAGTATACGTTAATACTATGGAAGATGAGGTCAATGAACAGGGCGATTCATTTTATACGATTAACGTTATCGATTTAAGCGGTAGAATTATCAAGCATAAAAAACATAAATTCAATCTTGTTAGGCTGCCCTATGACTATTTTGAGGTTAATATTAGTTATTTACCACCAACAATACCGGATAGAAGTAAAAAACAGATTGAGGACAGAGAAAAAAACAAGGTGATTTTAGCAAAAGCTAAAAAGTACTATGCTTCGATTATGACGATGAAAGTTGACGGGAGTTATGTTTTTCTATTCCCCTATGAGGAAAAGGATACTCAGGAAGAATATCCGGAAAGGGATAAGGATAGACTCACCGATGTTTTTAACATTGATGAAGAAACGTACGTTACATCGGTTACATTTCCATTCATTCCATACGTTATAAGGAACGGCTATGCATATGAACGTCACTATGGAGGTTTAGACGATTTTACCATCATTAACAAATACAGCATCGACCCGGCGGTGTATGGGAAATGAACATAAAAAGCTGTCGGATATTAGTTGTCACTTATTATTCATAAAACCTTGGCAAATTTTGTCCCTCTCAGCGGGAGGGCTTATACCATAAGGAATATAAATAATTGTCAGAACCGCAGATACCCATGATTAAATGATTACTATGATGAAATCCCGCTCAGCGGGATCATGTATATCATTTCATCCCCGAGTACTCGGGGCGGTTCAGACATGTTGTTTTGTTTTTCGGTTACGGAAGGTTCCGAGAAATTCAATGCTTTTATCGGTGCTTTCCGTTAAAATTACCATAAGCTATTTCAGTATTAATTTTTTTTCAGGTACTCATTTTTATGATGAACCAAAAAATAAAACTATGATTATTACACATCAAAGGCAAGCAGTGCGGCAACAGCAGCCAGTCCCGCTGTTTCCGAACGTAAGCGGCGGGGTCCAAGCGAAACCCGGAGAAACGATTCCTCGAGTGCAAGGTTTATTTCCTCCCGTGTAAAATCCCCCTCCGGACCTACAGCAACAATAACCGTCTTTTTTATTTTTTCCGCTCTTAAATCATCGATACACCGGGAAATCGGCAGACTACCCTGCTTTTGCAGTAAAATTTTTACAGATGAACGCGGAAGAGATTTCAGCGCATCCTGAAACCGCATCACCTCGGTGATTTCAGGCAAAACCGAGCGGCAGGACTGTTTCATTGCAGCCATTGCAATGCGCCTGTACCTGTGTATCTTTTGCGTTTCTGCCGGTACGACGCTCCGCTCAGTATGTACCGGAATGATTTTGTTCACTCCGGTTTCGACAGCTTTTTCAACAAGATATTCAAACCTGTCACCCTTGAGAAGCGACTGCATAAGTGTAACATCCAATATCGGTTCATTGGGTTTACGGAGGGTTTTGACAATTGCACACCTGACTTCCCGAGTCCGCCCCGAAGTTTCGGGATCGCGTATCTCACCATGGAATTCAGTACCCATTCCGTCCACTGCCGTAACCATATCTCCGACTTCCAACCTCAACACGTGAACCGCATGGTGGAATTCTTCATCCTTCAGTATAAAATAGTCCCGGCGTATATCTTCAGGTTTAACGTAAAAATAGTTGTGAGCTTCAGGATGCATGACGCTGATAGACGCTGATTCCGCTCAGCGGGATGATTAACGCTGAATATAGATTTGTTGTAAAAGACCGCTTTGTAATTGTTTTTTGAGAGTATTTTTTATCATATTCGCATTGTCATTATGGAGTTAGCTTGCTCTTGTTTTTGGGGATAGGGAAATTTGAGTTAAAGATTCTGAATCCCGCTAAGAGGGATTCACCTCGCCAGCTTTGATATATACAAATAAGGTATAAGAAGTCGAAGGTGAAGAACACCTTCGACAGCGAGAGTAGAAAATCTCTAAAATTATTTTGGAATAAATTACATATTTTGTCATAGAAAATCAGCGTTAATCTGCGTCTAAAATTTTATACTAATTATTACAAATCCTGGAGTAGTCTTAATCTAAACGTTATTTTCCAGGGGTCTTTTTTTCTGTCAAGCCGTCTGGCGAAATCTATCCTGGCTGCGCCGTCTAAAATAAATAATGAGACCCCAATATCCGACTTTATATCCCGCAATCTGCTGCCTGTCTCGAGGCTGCCGGATGGAATACCGCCCGGTGGCAGTAACTTTCTGTCTTTTTTATTTATCCATGCTAATCCCGCTTCAAAAAAGACACCCGATTCGAGCGATGAATATAACGGAATTGCCTGGATCGGGATGCTTTGAAGCAAATCTCCGTTAAAGAGATAGTTGCATTCAAAAAAGATACGCCTGTTCCCGGTAAATTCCTTGAATTGGTATCCGCGAAGTGAACCGATACCGCCGAGGTCCATCAAATATTGCTCAGAAACCGTACCGTCACGGTAACCGCCCCGCAGGCCGGCGATAAGCGTCTGGTTGCCATAACTGATTTGAGTGCGCTGTATGAGAAAGTGTGCGCCGGTGAAACCAAAGTCATACAATTCACGCTCAAATACCACCCCAAGCTGCCAATTACTGGTTTCAACGTACATATCCTCAAGAGTACTATAATTGATTGTCCAGGAGAGAAGTATTTCCTCATCTTCGGTTACCGCGGGATTTTGCCTGAATTCTTTATCCTTTTTGAATAGACTCCAGTGCGCCTTTTTCGGCATAGAATTGTATCTCCGGTATCCGAATTCATAGGCAATACTAAGATTCTCGCCGTATTTATGCATAAAATGAGCCTCAACACCCCGTAACCGGAAGTAATCTCTATAATCTTTTTTCAGGAGAATCGCGGACAAAACATTTTCTGCTTTAGGTAATATCCATTGGTCATTGGTGCGGGTTTCATCGAAGTACGTAAATGTAAAAGCAGTGCGGGAGAGCGGGTCGAAAGCGTGATTAATCATTAACGCATAACGCCATTTTTTCGACTTGAACCCGTAACCCCCCCGTAAGGTAAGCGAGGTCTGCGGCAAACGGCTGTATAAAAATGTTAAATTATTGCCAAGGTAGAAACCTTCAACACGGTTGTAGTCAATTTCACGGATGTTTAAGAGGGAAAATGAAGCGCCCAACAGGTTATCGGTTTTTGTCTGCCCGCCAACTGATGAAGGAATTAACGCTAAGCATATAGTAAGCAGAACAACGCAAGATAAAACTATTTGATAGTGTATCCTCTTAAAAATGCCTTCGGTGTTTATTGTTGAATAGAATTTGTGGCAAAGATGACGCATAATTAACGATGTTTTTTACAGCCGGAATACGATTTCTCCATCTGTTAACATAGAGTATACAACATTTATGTCAATTTTTCAACGGTTATTATCACGAATAATTAATGATCTCTGCATAAAAATTTAACAGAAGAAAAGAAAAAGGATTGGTTTTTTTCAAAAATATCAATAAATTATAAAAAAGATATAAAAAAATCGAGGCTCATATGAATCCACCAAACCAAATTAACGTAGAACTGGGAGAAAAAGAGGCGGAAGGAATTTACTCGAATCTTGCCTTGATTTCACATTCCCCTGCGGAATTCGTTGTTGATTTTACACGGGTGCTCCCCGGTGTCCCGAAAACACGGGTATATGCGCGTATCATCATGACTCCTCAGCATGCCAAGTCGTTGTTTAATGCCCTGCAAGAAAATATAAAGCGGTATGAACAGCAATTTGGCGAGATCCACCTGCACCCAAGTCAAACTCAAACACAATTCGGTTTCAAAATTCCGACACCGAGTGTACCGGAGAAAAAGGAAAAGTAACTTATTGTATCAAATTCAGAAGTAGAAGAGGAATACATGCTTAAAAATATAAGTTTTTGTTCCTGTTGTCACCTTGAGATTGATGAAGCACGGGAAACCCAATGCATGTTTTTCAGCTTTACCGATCGGGCAAAGAAGGTATTGAGCGAAGAATTTCTGTATCAAATTACAGAGGGCACGCCTGAAGAAGACCTTGTCAATACGGGAATTCCCGTCAAAGAGAGTGATCAGTCTAATGGAAATAAAGTGTTCATTAAGAAATTAGAAGAAAATTATTACCGGATCCCTACCAAATATATTGACTCGTTTATTTGCTGTTTATTTAAATATCTGCCTGCCTACTATGTCTCTAATGATGAAGACAAAAAAAACTATTGTCGTAATATGTAATCTAACAAAGAGGTTTACTCTATGAACTGCCTTATCGGTATAGATGGCGGTGGTTCGAGAACAAGGACTGTTTTGGTCGATAGTTCCGGGAATTTGCTTGCCGGCGCGCTCGGCGGTCCCGCAAATATCCAGTTCCTCGATAAAGAGACATTCAAAATTACAATAAATTCTCTGTTATCAGAACTGTATGCATCATCACGTTCAAGCCCCCGGACTGTCAAAGCTCTTGTTGCCGGTTTTGCCGGTGCAGGTCGTCCTTCCGACCGGGAAATCGTCGGGTCAGTTTTTGATGAACTTGATTTAAAGGACAGGCATAAGATTGTAACGGATATGGAGATTGCCTTGTACGGAGCATTCCGTGATGAGCCGGGAATTATTCTTATTGCGGGCACGGGCTCCGCGGCTTTTGGTCGTGATGCAGCAGGAAACCTGCAGCGGTGCGGTGGGTGGGGATATTTGGTAGGAGACGAAGGCTCAGGATATTATATTGGTCGTACCGCCGTACGATATGCACT
>Ga0114930_10003127_pt1 | contig 14606 bp, 10 predicted proteins | sample AnhtaG_FD_87300 | JGI IMG/M metagenome (GOLD analysis project Ga0114930, IMG submission 87300) | Deep subsurface microbial communities from Anholt, Denmark to uncover new lineages of life (NeLLi) - Anholt_01485 metaG | ecosystem: Environmental > Aquatic > Marine > Oceanic > Sediment | place... | reverse complement strand
CCACCCTCACCGGCTGACGTTTCCCCACCCTCGGCGGTCCTGCTTCTTGGGATTCTTCGGGTTTCCCTGCAAATCCCATACCCATCGCTTCTTCGTGTACCGTAGCCATCTCCACGGGCTCTCTTCTCCGAGCTTCCCTCCACACCTCCGGCCCCCGTTCCAACTGAATCTGAGCTTTAAAAACGATCTCCAGAACTTCTTCGTTTATCCGGCCCAGCATCTCCGTAAAAGCTCGGAACCCTTCCTGTTTGTACTCAATGAGCGGGTCTTTCTGACCGTACGCCCGGAGCCCGATCCCCTCCTTGAGCTGATCCATCTCATAGAGATGCTCCTTCCACCTCTCGTCAATGGTCTTCAGCGTAGCAAACCGCTCAAGTCTGGCCATCAACTCTTCACCCAGAGCCTGGTGCTTCTTCTCGTATGTCTCTTCTGCAGCCGTTTTTAACCGTTTGGCCAGCTCTTCATGTCCGACGGTCAAACTCTCCTCTTCCGATACGGGCAGAGGCAGAAGCATCGTCTTGAGGAGCTCCTCCCTCAGGCCATCCCAATCCCAACCTCCGCCGTGCTCTTCTCTTCCAGCGTAACTCTCCACAAGATCATCGATGAAATCCTCGATCATCTCCAGGATTTCCTCGTGGAGATTCTCCCCTTCCAGCGCCCTCCTGCGTCGGGTGTAGACGACCTCACGCTGTTTGTTCATCACATCATCGTACTCTAACAAATGTTTTCTTATTTCAAAATTCCGCATCTCCACCCGTTTCTGGGCCCTTTCGATCGACCGCGTGATCATCGGGTGGGTGATCACCTCTCCCTCCTCGACGCCCAGCCGATCCATCACACCGGCAATCCGATCCGAACCGAAGAGTCGCATCAAGTCATCTTCTAACGAGAGGTAAAATCGAGACGAACCAGGATCTCCCTGTCTCCCCGATCTTCCCCTGAGCTGACGATCGATCCGCCGCGCTTCGTGACGTGCCGTACCAAGGATATGTAAACCGCCGGTGGAGGAGTCTCTAGCCTTAATATGAATCAAGTTATCCCTAACGACACGAGTGTCCGTCGGCCCCCCAATCGTTTTGGGCACAACAATCACCTCACCCCTTACCGACCCCTCGTCTCCACTGAGAACCTTCCACTTCTCCTCTTCCGTTGTCAAAACCCTAAAAGCCCCTCCCATCCTCTCAATCACTTCGGAAAATGCTTTCTCTTCTGCCTTCGGAACCTCGTGGATGAGAACCCCGTTTCCTCGGGATGCCTCCACGACTACTTTTTTGACCATCTCTTCGACAGACTCATCAGGAAACCGAATAACACCCGCCCCCAACTTGATGTCCGTGCCCCGACCCGCCATATTCGTGGCGATCGTCACCATGCCGGGCTCTCCGGCTCGGGCCACGATCTCCGCCTCCTGGCGATGGTACTTCGCATTCAGCACCGAGTGACGGACGTTCCGTCTTCTCAACATTCTCGACAGGGTCTCAGATGTCTCCACGGAGATCGTTCCCACCAAAACCGGCAATCCTTGCTCATGGTACTCGACGATCTCATCGATAATAGCATTGTACTTCTCCCGCTTGGTCCGGTAGACCACGTCATCATGATCCGCACGGCGCACAGGTTCGTTCGTCGGTATGACCACCACATCCAACTTGTAGATTTCCCAGAACTCCCCGGCCTCGGTCTCAGCCGTTCCCGTCATCCCGGCCAACTTATGGTATAAACGAAAAAAGTTCTGCAGCGTAATCGTCGCCAGGGTTTGAGTCTCTCGCTCGATCGTGACGTTCTCCTTGGCCTCCAGAGCCTGGTGGAGTCCGTCGGAATAGCGCCGCCCCGGCATCAACCTTCCCGTGAATTCATCGACGATCATCACCTTGCCGTCTTCTGTCACCACATACTCCACGTCCTTCTCGAATAGAGAATAGGCGCGGAGAAGCTGGTCGACATCGTGTTTTAAACCCGATTTTTCATCACTCCTTAATCTTAATTCTGCTATTTTACGATCTTTCTCCACCTGAGTTAATTTATCATCGTTTTCAACATTATAACTTTCTTGGCTAAAATCCGGTCCGACAAATATATCAGGATCATTCGGAGACAGTATCTCAATGCCCTTTTCTGATATTACTATTGTGTGGTCTTTTTCGTTAATGGCAAAATAGAGCACTTCATCAAGTTCGTTGAGCCTTTTATCACGCATGTAATCGGATTCGACTCTTCGAATCAATTTCTGAATACCCGGTTCATGTAACAGCTTTGTCAGACGCTTGTTTTTCGGCGCCCCTCGCTGCGATTGGAGAAGTTTTAACCCGGCCTCATACTCCTTCCCTTCGTTCAGCAAACTTTCTCCCTCAGCCACGAGGCGATTGGCCAAAACCGTCTGACTGCGAACGAGCTGCTCGACCCTCGGCTTCATTTCCGCAGACCGGTTCTTCGATTCGTCCACAGGACCGGAAATGATGAGCGGCGTCCTGGCTTCATCGACGAGAACCGAATCGACTTCATCGATGATGGCGTAGTAGTGCCTTCGCTGGACCACCCCTTCGGGAGAACCGGCCATGTTGTCCCGAAGATAATCGAAACCGAACTCGTTGTTCGTCCCGTATGTAATGTCTGCCTGGTAGGCAACCTGGCGAGCCGGCGGGTCCATATCATTCGTTATGTAAGCCACGGTGAGACCCAAAAATTTGTAGATCTCCCCCATCCACTCGCAGTCCCGGCGGGCCAGATAATCATTCACCGTGACCAAGTGAGCACCCTTTCCCACCAGGGTGTTGAGGTATAAGGGCATCGTAGCCACGAGCGTCTTCCCCTCTCCCGTAGCCATCTCAGCAATTTTCCCCTCGTGGAGTACAATCCCTCCCAGCAGCTGAACATCGAAGGGCACCATGTCCCAAGCCGTGTCGTGCTCCACCACCTTCCACGATTTTCCCAAGAGCCGCCGGCACGTCTCCTTGACCACGGCAAAGGCCTCGGGCAAAATTTCCTGAAGAACCTCCTCGGTCTTCTCCTTTTCCTCCTTCTCCAAATCCTCTATATCTCGTCTCACATCATCATAATGAACTTCTCCTCCAGAACCCACCACTTTGAGCTTCTCTCTGAGCGTATCGATCTGCTTTTGTACATCTCCCACTCTCTCCCGTATCCTCGCCTTGGACTCGTCAGTCTTCCCCCTCAGCTCCTCATCCGAAAGATCCTTCAGCGTCTCAAAAATCCGATTGATCTCCTCAACCATGGGAGTCATCCGTTTAATATCCTTCTCGTGCTTGCTGCCGAAAATTTTCTCTATGAATTTGCTAAGCATTTACCGCTCTCCGTATTCAAAAATCACTGAATTTCTTCTAGCAATCCAATATAGACCAATAAAACAGAACAAACAATATATAGGCAATTAAAAGCAAATCATAAATCAGTGCTTCCTCTAACTCAAGTTTTTCAAGAGGCAGCTTTTTCTTATATTTTTTATATTTTGCATGACATTTTCTATAATATTTTTTTCTCAACCCTCCTTTTAATATACACCTTATACACTTTAATATACCCTTAAATATACATATTAGTACCTTGAGACATATAAAACATAACGGTAAAATTGGCCTACACCAAACATTATACTTGCGTATATAATCTTGTTGATTTTTAATTTCTTTCTGAATTTCGTCAGGAAAAGTCATGTGGCTCTTGATCGGTGAATCTTCTATCAAGGATAGGTCTTTTCTATCTTTAATTAATTTAAGGATCCATCTCGTCAGAACAACTTTCACAGCAGTTTCATTGGTTAGTTCCCCAAATTGTGTATGAATTAAAAGAAGGAAAAATAGTAAAAGAACAAATAATAGAACAGGTACAAGCCAAATACAATTGAACAGAACGATGGATGAATTTGAATGATTGCTGATTAATACAAATAATCCAGTGAGGTATAAAACAGCAGCAGTCCAGGCAAATACTTCTTTTCTAATAACCCATGCACTGCTGTCCGCAATCCTATCCTTAAAAAATTCGATTAATAACCTAAGTTTCTGTTCTTTCATACTTGTTACCTCTACTTAGGGCTTTACTTTTTTTCAAACCGCAACGCCACCGAATTAATGCAATACCACTTCCCCGTCGGCTCCGGCCCGTCGTCAAAAACGTGGTCCAGGTGGGCGTCGCACACGGCGCAAAGAACTTCCGTCCTCATCATCATTAGGCTGTTGTCTTCCTTAATTTCAATGTTTTCAAATGCAATGGGTTCCCAAAAACTCGGCCAGCCTGTGTCGGAATCAAGATCATCTTAAAATTGTTAGGTAAAAATAGCCTTCGACTTCGCTCAGGCTGAAGTTCAATATCATTCATGGTGAGCGAAGTCGAACCATGAATGACTTCGATTTATATGTAATTCCATTTCAACTGGTCATTCATATATATAGAAAATATGATTCTTAGAGGGAAAAGAATAATCCACCCTCAATACCGCAATCAATTTACTCCACCAACCCCCTTCCTTTTTTCTTAATCTTATTCTCTGATTTAAATTTCTGGTAGAGAGAATCCAAGATGCCGTTCACGAACCGGCCACTCTGGGCCGTGCTGTACTCCTTGGCCAATTCGATGGCTTCGTTGATCGTGACCTTCGGTGGGATTTCATCGAAGTAGAGAAGTTCGCAGAGGGCCATTCGTATAATCAATCGATCCACAAGAGCGATCCGTTCGTATTCCCAATTTTCCACCACCAAATCCACATCTTTGTCCAAGGCTTCCTTATGCTCCACTGTCTTACTCAAAAGATCTGAAGCAAACACCACGATCTCTCCGTCTTTTTTATCCTTCTCGGAAACTTTCTCCAAAACAACCTCCAGCGGGTTGCCCGAGACTTCCCAAGCATACAGCCCCTGCAAGGCCAGCTCCCGCGCCCTTCTCCGTTTTCTCATTCTCTCCGTCCCTCTTAGACGAATATAGAAATGTGGAGAAAAATTCTCTCAAAGAACAAATTCTATAGGATCATAGATAATCCAGCCATCCGTACTTATCTCGCATCTCTCCATGAACAATCCCAAAGAATCTATCCTGAATCTCCTGCGTCATCGGCCCCCGCTCTCCCTTTCCCACGGGAATCCGATCCACAGACCGAATGGGTGTAATCTCGGCTGCCGTGCCCGTAAAAAATATCTCGTCTGCGATGTAAAGCATCTCTCGAGGAATGGATTGTTCGACCACGTCATGCCCCATATCCTGAGCAATACGAATGACCGAATCCCTCGTGATACCGGGTAGAACAGAATCTGCCAAAGGAGGTGTAAGGATTTTACCTTTGAGCACAACAAACAGGTTTTCGACACTCCCCTCGGACACGGTCCCGCCTTCCGTGAGGGCAATGCCCTCGTCGTACCCATCTTCCCGCGCTTCCATCTTGATGAGCTGAGAATTCATGTAATTGGCACCGCTCTTCGCCAAGACTGGCATGGTATTCGGAGCCAACCGATTCCAAGAAGAAACGCAAACATCCACGCCCTTCTCCAAAGCCTCCGCCCCCAAATAAACACCCCACTTCCAGGAAAGTATAACCACATCGATGGGACAATTCGAGGGGTCCACCCTCAGAAAACCGTACCCCCGGTAAACCACTGGCCTCAGGTAGGCCTCCTCGAATCCGTTGACCCGTAAAATCTCTCGACAGACCTCGTTGATCTCCTCCAAGCTGTACGGAATCGTCATCCGATAAATCTTAGCCGAGTTGAATAGCCTCTGATTATGATCCGTCAACCGGAAAATGGCCGACCTCTTCTTGGCTTTGTAGCAGCGGATCCCCTCAAACACGCTGCTTCCGTAATGAATCACGTGCGAAGCGAGATGAGTCGTCCCATCCTTCCAATCGATAAACTCTCCGTTCTTCCAGATCTTTGCAGTTTCGTCAAAAACCATAATCTCTCCTCGCACAATGTTTCACATACCGTCTGCCCGAATATTCTCGCTGATTCAAACTCACCTCAAATCCTTTACCCGGAGTTGGACCTTCACTTGCTCATTCCAATGGGACTCCTCCACAACATACACCATATCCAGGTTGTCCTCTCCCGGGGTCAGCCGATAGTGAAGAGATCCCAAGTCGAATCCGATGGCATCGAAGACCTTCCCCCCCTGCCTCACCTTGAACTTCAAATGGTTCTTACCGACGACCCTCGGACTTCCCACCACTTGCAGGTTTCGAGAAAGGAAGACCGGACGCATGTTCTGAGGCCCGAAAGGAGCAAACTCATTCAGAAGGCGAATGAGTTTATCCGTAATCTCGGGTAGGGCAATCTCCAAATCCACCCAGAGTTTTCGGATAAAATTTCCCTCCCGGAGCACCTGCGCGGCCACGCTCTTGAACGCCTCTCGAAATTCCTCTATTTTATCAAGCTGAATCGTCAATCCGGCAGCGTAACGGTGTCCACCGAAATCCATCAGGTGATCTTCACACTGTTTAAGGGCCGAATAGATGTCGAAATTGGCAATGCTTCGAGCCGACCCTTTCCCTATACCGTCTTCCACGGCGATCATAACGGTCGGCCTATAGACCTGCTCGGCGATGCGTGAAGCAACAATTCCGATGACGCCAGGATGCCACCCCTCCCTGGCCAATACGACAGCTCGGTCAGCTTGGACATCGCACTCGGTATCGATGAGTTCCAACGCCTCCTGGAAGGTCTCTTCGTCGATGTTCTTCCGATTTCGGTTCTCCGTCTCCAAGACGCTGGCAATATTTTTTGCTTGCTGCTCGGAATCTGTGATGAGAAGCCGAACAGCCCTTTCCGCATTCCCCAGACGTCCCACGGCATTGATCCGTGGGGCCAAGATAAAAATAACCTGCCCGGTCCCGATTTTTTTCCCAACCAATCCCGAACTCTCCACAAGAGCGCGAATGCCCAAGCGTTCGAGGCGATTCATCCTTTCCAGACCCATCCTCACCAGCAGTCGGTTCTCATCGATCAGCGGAACGATGTCGGCCGTACTCCCCAAAGCCACTAAATCGAGGTACTTCCTGTGGAGCTCTTCATTCAAGCCCAGCCGATCGGACACCGCCTGAACCAGTTTGTACGCCACACCCACACCCGCCAGCTCCTTGAATGGATAGGTACAACCCTCCCTCTTTGGGTCAAGAATGGCAACCGCCTCCGGCAAACGATTCCCCGGCTCGTGATGATCACTCACGATAACATCGATTCCCATCTCGCGAGCCAGTGCCACCTCCTCAACACCCGTGATACCACAGTCGACCGAGATCAACAGGCTGGCTCCTACTTTTGCTGCATGTTGGACACCCGCTTTGGAAAGTCCATACCCCTCTCGTAACCGATCGGGAATGTAGAAGAAAACCTCTCCTCCCCTCTCCCTTAAAAAAAGATAAAGAAGGCTGACAGCCGTGATGCCGTCGACGTCGTAATCTCCATAGATGAAGATGCGTTCCTTCCGGTCAAGAGCGCTCACCACGCGCTCCACGGCCCGATCCATGTCCCCCATCAGGAACGGATCGTAGAGATCTTCCCAACTCGGCCGGAAAAACTGCTTGGCTTCCTCGAACGATCCAATCCCGCGGTGCACAAGAATGGTGGCAATGATCTTGGGCACCCTCAGGGTCTCCACAAGTTTGCTCAGCAATTCCCTGTCAGGTTGTTCCGCCACAACCCACTGCAATGCAGAATTCCTCCAAAATTAAAAAGGTCCCCTGGGGAGAACTGTAAGCCGAATTCTGTATCCCGTCCCGAAGCTTCGGGATCGGGACGGTGATCATTTATCTTGCCCCGTAACTTCGGGATCGTGCGGCCTACCCGTGAGTCGGACGAAGCGGGTCACTTCGTGTTCGTCCCGAAGCTTCGGGACAGAATCTCCTCACCTATTTGGCCTTGCTCCAGGTGGGGTTTACCGCGCGCCCGACGTCACCGCCGGACCGGTGAGCTCTTACCTCACCTTTTCACCCTTACCCCGATCCCGAAGCTTCGGGACGGGGCGGTCTGTTTTCTGTGGCACTTTCCGTCGTCCCGATCCCGAAGCTTCGGGATCGGGACGCCTCCCATTTCCGGAGCACCCTACCCTGTGGAGTTCGGACTTTCCTCCCTCTTCCGATGGAAATCAGAAAAGAGCGATCACCCGTTCTACCCCTGGGGACCTCCTAAATTCCCGCGTATTTCTGAATGCAGCCGGATAGCCCTACGGGCCAAACTGTCGGCTTCTCGATTTCCCTCTCTCGGAATGTGATGAATCTCAAATCGAGCCGATTCCTCCCTCAAAGCCTCAAGAATCTGCGTGTGAAGCACCTTCAAATGAGGTTTTTTCACACGATAGGTTCCCCTCATCTGGTTGACCAAGAGCTGACTGTCGGAGTGCACAACCAAAGAGCGAGCTTCATACTCCTTGGCAAGTTCCAGGCAACCCAAAAGCCCCCGATACTCAGCGACATTATTCGTGGCCCTCCCGATGTATCGGCCTACAGCCTTCAAGGTTTCCCCCTTCTCATCCTTTAAGACGACACCGTATCCCGCCTCCCCAGGGTTCCCAACGGATGAGCCATCGATGTAAGCCACAAGTCTCACTTCGTCCCACCCGATACATCCTCATCCCAAACCAAAATTCGCCCGCACACTTCACAAAGGTATTGACGATTCATCTGCCGAATTTCCAGAATCCTCTGAGGAGGCAATGTCTTGAAACAGCCTCCGCATGCATTCCGGACTACAGGAACGACGGCAAGACCGTTCTTCGCCCTCCGAATCCTTTCGTAAGCTGCCAAGAGCCTCGGCTCCAGTTTTCGTAAAATTTTTCCTCTTTTATCCTTGAGGGCCGCTTCATCCTTCTCTGTCTTTACCAACCGGCTCTTAAGCTCTTTACTCCTGCCGTCGAGTTGACTCTTCAGTTTCTCCATGCTTTTCTTGTCTTCTTCCAATGTCGTCTTGATTTCCTCCTCCAGATCCATGAGCTCCAGGAGCCGGCTCTCCTTCTTCCCGATTTCTGTCTTCACAGCTTCAATCTCGTGGGTCACAGCATCGTACTCGCGATTGGTTTTGACTTCAAAAAGCTGAGACTGATACCTTTTCTGCTTCCCCTCCACCGCCTTGATTTCCATCTCCACCATTCCCCGTTCTTTCTGATAGACCCGTAACTTTTCCTTCTTTTCCTCCAGAACCCTCTCTGCTTCCTCCAACTCTCTTTTTAACCGGCTCACCTGATTTGGGAGATCTCCTCTCAGGCTCTCCAACTCTGCCAACTGCGTGTCCAATTTTTGAAGTTCCATCAACTGTTTCAAAACCTGCTGCAAAGAACCCTCCTATTCAAACGGTGTATCCTTTCTCCCCATACGAAAAAGTGCACCCCTTTGAGGTGCACTCTGTATGGTATCCACTTCTCTTGCTCCGGAGAATTCATCACAAGAGACGATGAGCTTCTCAACAGATAAATCAATCTCTCCAACCTTGAATTCACCCTCCTTAGAAAACAGCGTGGGCCCAGGAGGACTCGAACCTCCGACCAACGGATTATGAGTCCGCCGCTCTGACCAACTGAGCTATGGGCCCTCAATCAGTATAACAATTTTTTCTTCAAATTTCAGCGTTTTTTTTCCAGCCCTCTTCGATCTCTTGCTTCACCCGTTCGCGTTCCCTTCTCAGCTCACTGTACTTCTGGCTGTGCTCCGACACCTCTTCTCCCCTAGCCTCCAAGATCTTCATTTCTTCACGAACCTTCCGGATGCGCTCCCGGATCTCTTCCTGCCGCAACTCCCACAAACAGTCCAATCCAAACTGAGACCGATCCACATCCTTCCCAATGCCTTTCGCAATGAGTTCCGTCAGGTATTGGCTCAATGTAAGGTCGTCGCTGTACCGATCCAAGAGGGTTCTGGGATCAAGTCTTTGCTCCTGAAGAAAACTTTCGTACAGACTTTCCATCACGATTCGAGCTTCCCTCTCCCGGAAGTATTCGGCCTGGATGTATGGAAAGATAACCTTTCCCCACTTCTCTCCATCCTCAAGGAGAAGCATGAGAAGACCCCGCTCCGCCGCTTGCCTTGCCGAAACACCACGCTTCTCGATTCCACGCGTTTCTTCGCGCTCTCCCCTCAGAATCCGCCGGATCTGCGCCGTGAGAAGCGCTTCCTCCACTCCTAATTTCTCCGCCACATCCTTGACCATCAGGTTCCTCTCCAACGGGTCCCCTATTCTTGCTATCGTATCCAAGAGTATTCGTGCAGCCGCGGCTCTCTCTCTGGGTGTCTTCAGCCTTCCCAAATCGCGTAACCTGTCCAGACGAAAATCAACGAAGGTCTTGGCCGACCGCACAAGCTCTTCCATCGCCTCCTTGCCCTGATCCCGAAGAAAACTATCCGGGTCCGAACCCTTGGGCAGCGGTGCCACCTCCACGTTGAGACCCACCCCGACGAGCACATCCACCCCCCTCAGAGCCGCATCAAATCCCGCCGAATCACCGTCAAAAATCAGGGTCACGTTCTTCGTATACCGGAAAAGCAACCTCGCCTGCCCCTCGGTCAGTGCCGTTCCCGAAGTCGCCACCCCGTAGTCCAGCCCGCACTGATGGAGTCGTAAAAGATCCGTGTACCCCTCTACCAGAAGAGCACGACTCTCCCTCTGTAGCCTCCCCTTAGACTGAAAAAGCCCGTAGAGAACACGGCTCTTCTGATAGATCAGCGTCTCCGGTGAATTCAAATACTTGGGAACACCCTCTCCTTCTTTCAACGTTCTCCCCCCAAAACCGATCACCCGCCCCGACGGATTCAGGATGGGAAACATCAACCGTCCCCGAAACCAGTCGTAGTATCCTTCCCCATCCTTCCTCGGAACGATCAGACCGGCCTTTTGGAGGTTCTGCAACCCGATCTTTTCACTCCTGGCCTTTTTCAGCAATCCATCCCAGAGATCCGGGGCGTACCCCACCTGAAAAGCATCGATCACCCCGCGGTCAAATCCTCTTCCGGTGAGATAGTCCAGGGCCCTCTTGCCCGCCTCCGTTTGGACGAGACAGTGCCGGAAGAAATCGGCTGCAAACTGATTGGTGCGATACAGAATCTCTGTTTCCTTCGCCTGACCATCGTCTTCCCGGTACGAAGGAAGCGCGATTCCGATCTTTTCTGCTAAAGACCGCAACGCTTCAGGGAAGCTTACTCTTTCCATCTGCATGACAAAGGTAAACACATTCCCCCCGGCTCCACATCCGAAGCAGTGGTAGAACCCCCGCACAGGATCCACACTGAAAGACGGCGCCTTCTCCGTGTGAAACGGGCAGAGTCCCACAAACGACTTGCCCCGTTTTTTCAGCGTCACATACTGAGAGATCACTTCCACGATGTCCGTCGCTTCCCGGATTTCCTGTATCTTTTCCTCGGGTACTCTCACTTCAACTCCACGATGGTGACTCCCGTGTCTCCCTCGCCCCAACTGCCCGTCCGGTGACTCTTCACCAACGAATGACCCTTGAGATACCTCCCGATCTCTCTCCTCAAAACCCCGGTTCCCTTGCCGTGAATAATCCTAACCTCACGGATTCCGGCCATGACGACATCCCCCAGATACCCTTCCACCTCTTCGACAGCTTCATCCGCTGTCATCCCCCTGAGATCAATCTCGTCGCTAATGGACCGGTCAACACGATAATGTGTCAGACCGGAGGAGGCAAATTTCTTTTCTGGAGCCTCACCGGGCTTCAACTCATCCACAGGAATCCTGAGTCTCCTGTCGTTCCACAAGACAAGAACCCGCCCGGTTCGGTCAGGTTCTGAGACGACCTTCCCCACTCCTCCGTGTTCATCCCAGAAAACCCAATCGCCTGGGGTAACAGACCGAATTTCCGTCTTCTCCTTCTCTCGAGAAAGAGCAGCCACCTTTTTTCTGTGAGCCCTAAGGGCTTCCTTGGCCTCCCGGATGGACTCCTTCGCTGCCCCCCTCTCCCGAATCTCCCGGACCACTCTCTCCACAGCAGCATTGGCCTCCCGGAGCACCTCCTCGGCTTCCTCCACGATTTTCCGTTTTCTCTGCTCGCCCTCCTTCTGTATCCGCTCGATACGCTCCTGGTAAAGTTCGACCAGCCCCGAAAGTCTACTCTCCTTGATCTCTGCTTCCTCGAGCAACCCGTGCGTGTGTTGAAGCTCCTCCTCCAAATGAAAGATGAGACGGTCCAGCTTCCCCCGTTCTTCTCCCAAAACACGCCTAGCCTCCTCCACGATCTCCCTGTCAAGACCCAACCTCTCACCAATCTCAAACGCGTACGAAGACCCCGGAAGTCCCATCTGGAATCGGTACGTGGGTCTGAGCGTCTTCCGGTCAAAGGCCATGGACCCATTCCCCACTCCAAGTTCTTCGTGGGCGAAAACCTTCAACGTCCCCATGTGGGTCGTCGCAACAGTGAGGCACCCCTTCTGGGTGAGATGCCGCAGGATCACTTCAGCCAGAGCCGAGCCTTCAGCCGGATCAGTTGACGAACCGATCTCGTCCAAAAGGACCAGACTGGTGGAGTCTGCATTCTCTAAAATCAGTTTGATATTCTCGATATGGGACGAGAAAGTAGAAAGGTCCTGCTCTATGGACTGGCGGTCTCCGATGTCGGCAAAAACCCGGGAAAAAAGAGGAAAGGAGGTTCCCTCATCAGCAGGCACGTGGAGACCGTACTGGTGCATCAAAGCGAGAAGGCCCACGGTCTTCAGAGCCACCGTCTTTCCCCCGGCATTCGGCCCTGTGATAACGAGGGTGCCCAATTCTCCCCCCATCCGGAGGATCAACGGAACAACCTCCTCCCTGTTCTCTCTCATCAGAAGAAGAGGATGCCGAGCGTTCTTGAGTTCCAGAATCCCGTCCCCCTCAACAACAGCAGCGTTTCCGTCCATCCCAACGGAAAATTTTGCTCTCGCCATCACGCAATCCAGCTCCCCGAAGACCTCAATATTCAACACAATCTCAAGCCGCTTCTCCCGTACCCGATCCGTCAGTTCTTTCAGAATCCTTTCGACCTCCTGGCGCTCCTGAATTCGAAAATAACGAATGTCGTTGTTCAACTCTACAACCTCAAGGGGTTCCATAAAAACGGTGGCCCCACTGGCCGACTGGTCTACGACAATGCCTTTCAACCCTCCCCGGTGGGGCTCCTTGACAGGAATGACAAGCCGACCTTCCTTCAGGGCCAGAGCATCCCCCTGAGCGTACCCCCTCGAAACCAAACTCCGAAGAATCTCCTCCAACCGTCTCCGCACCTGAGACCCCTTCTTGCTGATCTGCCGCCGCAACCGAGAGAGGAGTTCCGAAGCCCGGTCCTTCACTTCACCAGAAGGGTCGATGACCCGCCCAATCTCTTTCTCCATTTCAGGAAGGGGAACGATTTTCTTGACCATCTCCCAGAGGAGAGGATATTTCTCGGGACGCTCATCAAAATAGGCTCTGGTTTGCCTCACCACCCCAAGAAAGTGGTGCAGCTCCACAAAATCCTCCGGCTGAAGAAAAGCCCCCTCAACCTCGGCCTTCTCTAAGGGAGGTCTGAGATCGGCAAACGCTTGAAGCGGCAAGGAATCACCGCTCCTCAAAAGATCCCTCATCTCCGTGACTCGACCCAACTCTTTCTTCAACAGATCGCCGTCAGTATAAAGAAACAAATTCTCGACCCGCTCTCTGCCGACTGCAGAAACCGAAAGGTCAGCAACCTTTTCTAAGACCGCATCAAACTCCAGGGTCTTGAGAGCCGCGTTGTCACTCTTCGGGAACATGCTTCTTCAACTCGTTCAATAGAGCCTCGGACTCTCTCGAATACAACTGATCAACGATCTCCTTTGCGGAATTGGACAACCCTTCTTTGACCTCTTCGTAATAGTCTTTCGTTCGGGGAAGAACATGTTTAACGAAATTGAAAACGGCGGGAGCAACAACAGAAACCGGCTCAAAAAGAAGAGAATTTTCCTTCTCCCTCTCGAACCCTTTGGAAAGAGGAATAAGAGAGACCAAAAGGATCAGAAGACTGGCAATTAATGCCCCCTTGAAAATTCCGAAAAGCATACCCCCTCCCCGGTCTATCCAGCCAAGGAAAATCCATTGCGTGAGGCGACGGACAGCACCGGCCATCCATCGGAAGAAGAGAACAACGAGAAGGAATACCATAAAGAAACTCAGCGCCGTGGAAATCACCGACGGAAAATGGACCGCCTTGTCGATCCATCCGGCCACTGTGCTCATCTCCCTCAGGGCAATCACGTAAGCCACAACCAACCCCACCAGCGTAAACACCTCCACGAGGATTCCTCGAAAAAATCCCTTGAGGCAAAAGATACCCGAAATAACCAAAATGATGATGTCAATGCTGTTCATATCTCAACCGATTTGCGTTTAAATCATTTCTAAAATGTACAGTCAAAAAAAACAAAAGTCAAGACTGCAGGCATTTAACAAAAAACCTCCTAAAGGTTTTAATCCCTCGGGAGTCGATGCTTATCGAAGGAATTCACCCTTTAGGGTTTCAATTAATGAAATGTGCCTGGCACATAGGGTTTCATAATGAATGAAAGGCTAAAGCCTGAAATCCAAGAGTACGGAATTCACCCTTCAGGGTTTCAATAAACAAACATTAAGGATCAATGTCTTACAAATCATCATCCTGTAGCAATG
>Ga0114930_10003125_pt1 | contig 14608 bp, 15 predicted proteins | sample AnhtaG_FD_87300 | JGI IMG/M metagenome (GOLD analysis project Ga0114930, IMG submission 87300) | Deep subsurface microbial communities from Anholt, Denmark to uncover new lineages of life (NeLLi) - Anholt_01485 metaG | ecosystem: Environmental > Aquatic > Marine > Oceanic > Sediment | place... | reverse complement strand
TATTTATGACATTTAATGATATTCATAAATATACCTATAATATGGATAATAATATAATTAATTTTTACATTTCTAGTCCTAAAACTATTTTAAAGCAGGTTAGTTGTGCTACTTTAAATATCTTATATACCATACATATTATTAATAATAAAATTAAAATAGGGCCTGATGATATCGATAAATGTGATAAATTAATAAAATCATTACCTAATACAAATAAATATTTTAAACATTTAAAATTAAACTGTATTTCGGATAGTTTAATTCCGGCCGGTTATATAATTAAAGACTTATTTAAGTATGGGTTAATTGATGATAATAATATGTTTATCACATTACAATGTGGATTAAGTAACTACTGTATGGCCTTACTGACTAATTATACTGTAATTGATAACTAATTAAATAAATATTATATAATATATAATATTTTTACAATGATAATAACTGCTCATTAGTATAGTTTTTATACATCGGATTTAATAAAATATTAGTCATGGTAATCTTATTAATATTTTTATTATTGGCTATAGCATAAGCATATAAATGATTAACGATTAAATTATAATTTAAATTAGTATTAAAATAATTGATATATACCCCAACTAAATTAGTATTAGTGGTAAAATTATCTATTGTATGTCTATTATCGCTATAAAACATTTCGGCAATAGCATAACTAGTACCGGCCGCCACCAGAATATCATCAATCACAATATAATTACTTAAAATATTAAATAAGGCTACCGCGCAACTAAAGATCGGATAATTTTCAGCCCCAAACTGAGTATATAATTTATTTATTTTATTTACACCAATAGAATAGTTGTTATCGGATAAGGAACTATTCGGTCTAACTAAACTTCTGGCATTTAAAGTTTTAGCTAAACTAGGTTTAGATAAATTAATTCTAGTTATTAAATTACTGGATTTAAAATAAGGATGTTTTAAAACATCAAAAATGGTAATCCTATTACGGGGATCAATGGTTAACATTTTGCGCAATAAATCTCTAATTACCGGATCAGTAATAGTTTGATTTAAACCATTACCATTATAGGTATTATTTTTATTAAATTGTTCTACGGCTTTATTAAAAAGTTGAATATTATTCCAACCTAAATCATTTACATTAGGAATACCAACATAATCAAATATCTGTGATAAAAAAATTGGCATATTATAAGCATAATTACCATTAAACGGAAAATCGTTCCCATCCATATTTAATTGCCATTTTAATAAAATTACTCCCAAAGCCCAAACATCACTACTATAATAACGATAGGGTTTAATTAACATATCTAATTCAACATTATGATTAGTGCTTAACAATAAATCTTCGGGGGATTTATAATACAGCGTAACCCCATGCCGATTACTTTCAGACTGAACTTCAGGATAGATTTTAGCTAAACCAAAATCGGTTAATTTAACTTTATTATTAATTGTAACATAATTATTTATTTTAATATCATGATGGGCAATACTAGCTCGGTGACAATCCGACACTCCCAAACACATTTGGGTAAATATATTAAATTGTTGATTTTTGGGTGGTAATAAGGGCACATTATTGCCTAACGGCATAACCAAATAAGTATATTTACCATCAACATAAACTTCAATATTCTTAAGAATATAGTCTCCAATAATATTGTTAGAACAACTATAATCTACAATTTGACTATGGTCGGGCAAATTTAAACTAGCATTAGTTTCTCCAGATATAATTTTAATAGCATAACCTTTTTCAACTTGTATGACTTCACCAAAATCACCTTCACCTAATACATCTACGAATGAACCATATTTTTGTTCTAAATAACTGGGATAGGGAAATGATGCCATTTTAAAAAATAATATTTATTATTTTTTTAATAATCAATTTTATTTTATATAAATATAAATTGAAAATTTTTTAATAATAATATTATTATTAAAAAATTGGCTTATGTTTAATCTTAATAATATTGATTTACAATATTATCGTATTGGTGTAAAATATATTTGTGAATTATATAATAAATATCGTAATTATGACTATGAAATGTCTAGCGGGGGAAATTATAATTTGGTAAAATTAATAAGTACCGATGATATGTATTTATCTAAGGGTTTATATATTGGTACATTAAATAAAGATAAAATTTTTACCTGGAATAAAAATAATTCTCAATTTACAAATTGTAATCATTTAATTACAGCATTATTAAACCAAAATATCGGCTTCTTTGAACAAAATAATATAAATATATCTAATACTCAAAAAGAATATGTATTTATGGGTAAATTTATTAATATTATTAATAATATTAAATCCAATAATATTGAAGTTGATAATAGTCTTAAAAGTGTAATAGATGAATTTATTCCCAGTGATTATAAATATCATGTGGCTTATATCCCAGATCAAGATAATTTTGATATATTTATAATTTCAAAATTAATTGAATATAATAATATATTTAATAAAGCCGAAAAAGATCATACTAATGGCGTATTTGTTGATTTAGAAATAAATTCCAGTGGATTAACCGCCCAACAACGTTTTCTATATAATAATTATATTAATCTATATTATCAAAAGTATCTTACTACATTGCTAGATTGTGAAAAGTTTATATATAAAATACCTAATAATTGCAATAAAATTAATGTGTTTAAAATGGATGAAAATAATAATTTTATAAATACTATGGAAGGAATAATACATGTTTTATACACTATTGATATTGATATTGATAATAATTTATTACTTAAAAATACCAATGATATAAATAACTGTGATATGATCTATACTAAATTAATGGAATTAAATAAATGGCCCAATAATTTTGATAATATGGTAACTCCCACGCTTAGTCTGTTACCAGCTGGACAAATAATAAAAGATATAATACGTTGTAAAATTATATCTAAAAATTTTATCTTATGTACATTACAAAGTAGTGCCACTAGTTACACGGTGGCAATTATAACTAACATTAAAAATAAAGCCAGTTAGTTTATTATATTAATTATATTAATTATGGTTAAGATAAATATAATAAAAAACTATTTAATATTTATAAAACCTATATAATATAATAAAAACCTATTTAATATTTATAAATATTAAATATAATAAAATGTTTTTTTAAAAGTTTTTTAAATCTGCTTCTCCTTTTGGCTCTTGATGCGGCAGGCCGCTAAAGCCCAAGGCTCCTTCATTGGTTCGGCCCGGTTGACTTTAATGAACTGGGGTTCATGCCAGCAACACGGGCACAGCTCATTGAGGTTGATCAGATGAAATTCCTTATATTCATCTCTAGCCTTATCCCAATACTTGTGATGGGGCTTGATCCAAAAGAACTTACTGCATTTGCGGCATTCTCCCGGCACCATATTATGGTTGTCTAAAACCATATATAACCGGCACTGCAAACACATCCCAAACTTGTCCAAATCCTTACCTTTGTTAACATGATCATTATAACGCTCGTGATCATACTCATGCAACTTGTAACGATAATCGCAGCGAGTGCAACTAACATGACTAGGAATACCGTGTTTAGCCTGCTTAACCACAACATCACACTTAACATCAGTGGTATCATAACTAATGCTGGGGCTCAGGCCAATACTTTTAGGATCAGCAGGCAAGTCGTTTTTGGCTTTTACCCTGATCCGCTGAGCATCAGCCAGTGTCGGCCACTCTTTTTCGGCCAACTTGCGACCGTTGTTACGCGGATAGTCTTGATCAAATTTCCATCCCCTTGACAACACTGACATTTTCTAAAATTAACTTTCCAAATACTTATTCTATAATAATCTAATAATTCTAAAAAAAATAAATTTCTAATTCATTTTTATTGTTAAATTATTCCAAAATAAAAAAATGAATTAGAAATTTTATGTAAATTCTAAAATACCAAAATTACAATTATTTTTAAGTTTTATAAAAATGCCCCGACCTAAGCCTAATTTTCAAAATATTACCAGAGGAGTTAGTCGGGATAATACTCCAGATGTATTACGTCAGAGATATAGGCGTAATAATGGTAACCAAAATAACAATGGTCAATATTTTCTTCATACCGGTCAATATCTATTGTTAGGACAAATTAATTCAAATTTACCTGGCGATATTTCTGATGAGGATATTTAAAAAAAATCTTTTTATAATATTATATTATTAGTAAATTTATTATATAATAAATTTATTTTAATCTCTGCCAATTATTTTTATTAACAGTATAATTATTATTTATTTTATCACAAATTTCTCTAAATCTGATATCGGGAGCGATATTTTTATCCTCAATTAAATGCCGTTTGGCTAATTTTTCAATATCATTATAAGTCATATTATATAATTTATCTTTGGGAATATCATTTTTAAATGTATCATATAATGATTGACTTACCGCAAATTTATTGATATCCCATTGCGTAGCAGGTTTATCTTTATTTACCGTTGCATAAGATATTAAATTATGTTGATAAATATATATCATTAAAATATAAGTTATTAATTTAACTGTACCTAATTTATTATCTTTTAATATACTTTGTTGCAAATAATCATGTAGTGAGGATGAATCTAAATTTAATAATTGTCCTTCTAATAATTGATTAGCATCATTAAATTGTAAACCATTTTTAAGTTCAGGATCAACTGGACCTAAATCTATTTGTAATATATATTCATGCATTTTATTTGATATTCGATACAATTTATTATCGTTATCATTATTAGAATTAGATAAATGATATAACGCTGCTCCACTTCCTAATACACTGGCCCCAGAACCAAGTAATTGACTATAACTTAGGCTATTTACAATATTAGATAGTAACATTTAATTAATTTTTAAAGATAAAAATTAATTAATTTAAAGCAATATTAATTTGTTGTTTAAAATTATTTTTATTATAATATTTTTACTTAAACTAAACATATCAATTTTAAGCAATATTAATTTGTTGTGTAGTCCAATTTATTATATTATTTTTATTATAATTAATATGCTTAGTTAAAATATTACCAAGATAATGTATTTCAATCATAATATCAGCATCATGGGCAAAAAGATTATTTAATGCAATTATTTTTTCGGAACTATGTATTTCAGTTAATATCTTATCTTGAGAATATAATATAATTTTATAGGGTTGTTCAACATGTTCATCATCATTATTAATAGTAAATGTATTAATTTTATATTTATTACGTTGTTTATGATAAATATTTTGAACTATAGTACTGGTATCCGTTACATTGATATGTAAATTAGCAATATTATTAATATCGGTATCACTAATAATAAAATTTTTATTTAATTCAATAATATTTACTTGTACCGGCTCGGTAATATTGTTAATAATAGTTTTACCATACGATTGTACGTGTTGTAAATATTTTAATTTTTGGCCCTTCAATTTTAAGGTTAAATTATTGGTAGTATTATTAATTATTTTTAATTTTAAGTTTTTATATAAATTATGTGGTTCAATATAATCTTCAATAAAGAAACCAATAAATATAATAAAACCAATAATCAAAATAAATAATATCCATAGCGTAAATTCATATTTTAACTCCCGCATTAAAAAATTATAAATAATAATTTATTTTTAAAAATCAATTTTTAATTTATTTTTAAAAATTGATTTTTTAAAAATAAATTATTATAAATAATAAAATGTTGTTATGGCATTATTATCGGTATTATAATGGTTATCAGCCAGTTGGTCATACTACTTGCATGAATAATGAACCAAATTTAACATTAAAAATCGTGGCAAGTATATTTCATATTCAATCAAGATTGAATGTTAATTTTGCCCTATTAGATCGAATTAATATTAAAATTCCTAAAAGTAATCTTGAAATATATCAAGATGAACATCAGCAATGTAAAGAAAATTTATATCTTAAAGCCTCAGATCAAAATAGTGATATTTATATATTATTATATAGTAATAATAACGATTTACTAACCAGTATTAAAAATCATTTTACTAATATAAAATCTGATCCAGAAATGGTTGATAAAATTAAACCGTGGTATCAACCTCCTAATAATATATTATATGGTTTTAATGAAACCAATGATAACCTATTATGGAATTTATATCAGATTGATATAGATCGACCCAGTAGTCCCCTTGGCATTTCCATTATAGAATAATTTTTATTAAAAATATTTTTATAAAAATTATTTATCTTTTAAAAAAAATATTTTATGTTTACCTCCGATTATATCAAAGCTCAAATAAATAAAAATAATTTGGTTATTAGAAATGGTCAATCAACCCGATTAAATGATTATTATAATTTAATGAATAAAAATATTATCCCTAATAGTAAAATTTTCTTTAATAAGATAAATGACTGTGATAACAATTTAGCTAATATTAATTGGTTAGGGCTAATATTTGATTTGGATCAAAATAAGATTAACTATTTAGGCCAGCACAAAAAATGGCTTAGTTGTTTAATAAATCAATTTTTGTATTGGCCCAATAATATAAATTACATTTTAGATAAACCATCCTTACATACTTATACTAATAATGCTATTATAATTGGAGCGGGTAGTGCGTTTGGAACAATTTTTAAATTAAAATATTACTCTAATACGATGTTAGATTTACCGTTCTTATTTAAAACGATCCAAAATTTAGAAGATAAAAGTTTATATTCCGAAGCAGTTATTGGATTTTATGTTATAAATAAGATTCGGGCTACTATACCTAATTTTGTTTATACTCATGCTATATTTAGTTCCGCACCCAGTTTAACCACGGCTAATAAGTCAGTGGTAAGTTGGTGTGATGGTTCAAGTAATATACCTTATACTATAATTGAAGATTTACGACCCGGAGATAATTTGTCTAATAAATTAGATCAAAATATTACCGCAGAACATTTTTTAAATTGGTATTTACAAGTATTATTAGCCTTAAATTATGCTGAACAAAAATATGGTTTTACCCATTATGATTTACATCATAATAATGTATTTATAACTAATAAACCGCCCCGATCGCAATATTTAATTAATACTCCATTGGGAGATAAATATATACAATGTAATTTTGGTATCGCTAAAATAATCGATTTTGGATTAAGCCGAGCTAATATTGATCATCAAGGCCGAAAATATTATGTAGGTGGTTTAAATTATCGATATAATATTTTACCTAATAAATCTTTTGCTATAGGGGATGCTTATAAATTATTATTACATATGTCGTCTAAAATATATAAATCTCGTGGAACATATATGTCAACCGTAAATAGTAGAAGATTATATCAAGTTATAGAAATTTTAGTTCGTTATTTTAATAATCGTGAACGGGTTGATAAAATTTTATTTAATCAAGCTGACGATTTATATTATTTAGTAATAAATGTTGAAAAAGATTATGCTAAGATTAACTTAAATAGTTATTTAGAATATATATTTAAACAATCTGAATTTAAAGATATTCTTGATCGAATGTTTTTAAGTAATAATAGTACTTTACCATTATATAATTTAAATGATGTAAAAATACCCGCACCAAACCCCGATTGGAATTATTTAATTAATAATACATATATAAATAATATTAATTTAGAAAATATAAACCAATTTCTGGTATTTAATGACTATGCTAATAGAAGTAATAATCAACTGGCTAAAAATAAATCTAGTAAATATATTCAAGATTTTAATCATAATATGTATCAAACCGCTATTAATAGTACTTTTATAACTTTAAATGATATCTTAAATAAAAATAGTAATCCCTATAGATTAGCAATAGATATATATAGACCTTTAATATTACAAATAAGACAATATCCTAACACCTTACCCCAAATTTATACTAAATTAGAAAAAGATATCGTTGATATGGGTAGTTTTATTAATATTTTTCAATATTATAAACAGAGTTTACTTGATTACAAAACATTTACTATTGTGTTTAAACGTATTGATTTAAATAATATTTGGTGGAATGATAATGTCAATAATATAAATAATATTAATACATGGTTAAAAGATAGTTATGTACAAATACGTGAAATATTACAAATAATAAAAGGTAATAATATACCTAATTTTATGCATATAACTGACATTTTAATGATTTTATTACGTTTAATACGAATAACCTTACAAACTAATATTGCATAAAAATATATATTTTATAAAATATATATATAATAGTAATTTTAATAAGAATAACCTTACAAACTAATATATCTTAATATTATTATATATTTTATATATAATAAATATATATTTTATTTATTATTTTTCCGCCGCATTTTTATTTGATTAGATGAGGCTTGTCGTATTAAGGTTGGAGGTTTATTAGAGTCAGTCTTATTTCTAGGTGATAGTAATTCATCATCACTACCATCATTCAAGGATATATCACCGGAGGTAAGGCGAGGTACAGCACTTGATTTATATAAATTTACTAAACTGGCTTGATTCATACGTGGAGTATTATATTGATCGACATCATCAATTTGTTCTTGTAAAGATTGTTGTATTTTATCTAAACTAATATTAAGATTTTGAATTTGAGACATATTTTGTAAATTCATACTATTATCTAATAATTCAATAATATTATTATTAACTTGATCATGTTTATTTAATTTAAATATTAAATTAGTTGCCACCCGATAATAATTATTATTATATAAATTAGTATGATATAATACCAAATTGGTTAAGTCCGAAATATTATTTACCGACGGACTATTTCGAACATCATACCATAACTTAATTATATAATTTAAACATTTATATATCCGATATAATGATGAATACACTGGATTGGCTTTATAATCCGGATCAACATGCTCAATTATATATTCTTGCACTGGTTTTATTTGATCAACCATTAAATTATAAAATGCATCTCCCAACATTTGATTAAGTGAATCATATTCTTCAATTTCAATTATTTTTAAATATTTATCTAACATATTAATCCATTCAATAAATATATCTCTAATATTATACGCTAATAATAATAATGATAGATCAGTTATTAATTTAAGATCATTTTGATTATGTTTAGATTTATTAAGTAGAAAATATCTTATACAGGGCAATAATTCTCGAATATAAATTTCTTCCGAACGACAACGGTTATGATCTTCTAAATTAGGTACATACCGATTGCTTTTACAAATTATTTCGGACCAATACCCACTACTAAACTCATCAAATGAGGATGGTATATTAGTTAAACAGGGGTTACAATCATTATTGGTAAGATATTTTTCAAATATTATTCTACGACATTTTCTAATACTATCATCAAAACTGGTGGAATGTTCACTATTCCATTTCTTCATATAAATAATATATAATTGTTTGCTAGCGGTTAATATATTCGGAGTAATATTTTTAGTTAAGTGTAATTTATCCATATTATAACCATAAAATGTATTTTTAAAATTTATATAATATTAATTTAGACTTTAAAAAATACATTTAAAAATTAAAATTATAATAAAAAATATTATTTTTAAAAAATAATATAGCAGCATGAATGATAATTTAATTGCCATAATTGTATTTGTATTACTAATTATAGTAATCGCAGCATTTTTCTTGCTAAATAATTATGGCTATAATGTTAGTTTAATGGAATTAATTATTTTATTCATCATATTTTTAGCTGTGATTTTAGCCTATTTTGAAGCTGACACCAAAAATAATAAACATCATTACACCCCCAAGCCTACTCCCCGCGGGGCCGGATCGGATAATGGTGAAGAACCCATTATTAATTTTGATTTAGAAGACGGTAAAATGCCGGATTTACGCAATATTGATTTCAATAAATACGGAATTGGCGGATTAGATGAAGAATTACGTAAAATTATACGTTGTGGTTTATACACCCGATTCTTACCCAAAGATAAAATTAAAGCCGCTGGTATTAAACACGATAAGGGTATTATTTTATATGGACCGCCTGGCACTGGTAAAACCACTATTGCTCGGTTTATGGCCCGAGCCTTGCAAGCCAAAAGTGTGCAAATTATTAATGGTCCAGAAATATTTAATAAATATGTTGGTCAATCGGAAGAAAATTTGCGCGACATATTTAAACCGGCCAAACAAGATTATGCTAAATTAGGAGACAAAGCCCCCTTACATGTAGTAATTTTTGATGAAATTGATGCTATTGCTCCAGCCCGGGGTAGATCGATGTCAGGAGTAAATGATACTGTGGTGAACCAATTCTTAACTGAAATGGATGGAGTAGATGAATATGATAATATTTTGGTATTTGGCACTACTAACCGCTTAGACATGATGGATCAAGGATTGTTAAGATCGGGCCGATTTGATTCCAAGATCAAGATTGGGATGCCGGATTTGAAAGCCCGGCAAGATATTTTACGGGTGCATGCCAAGGGTTATATTGAAGCGGCCATGTTTGATAAAGACATTAGTTTATCGCAGTTGGCCGAACAAACTGAGGGTTATACTGGGGCCGATATCGAATCTTTACTTAAGAAAGCCTTTAGTCATGCCAGTGAAAGATATATGGATGATCCTAAATCCGAATTAGTTATTGATTATAAAGATATTAATAAATCTTTACAAGAAATAGTACCGCAAGATTATAGTCGGTATTAAAATAATAATATTATGATAATATTATTATTATTTGAAATAATTATTGTTTTTAATGATATTAAAATAATCAATCATCTTTGTTTTTATATTTTTGCCATTTAATTATAGGAACTTTAAAAATCTCACATATATCATTATAAAAATCAATACAACTTTGTCTACAAAATGAGGCCGATATTATAGATATAATTAATAAATAATGTATATTTAACCAAATTTCATAACATATAGTATAAAATAAACTTAGATCAGAATTATATATATTATATATATTATAAAGAGTAATAGTTAAACGAATAATACATAAAAATATAAACATATATATATCATCATTTTTATAATCATTATCACGTTTATAATATTTTTGAGCAAAAATAGTATATAATATTAGCAATACTAATATGAATGATGGTAATATATTAATACAATTTAATAATAATAGTACAACTATTATTTTTCGATATGTATCTATATTTTTATTAATAACTGTTTCATATATGAAACTTATATTAAATTTATAACTAAAATCTTTTACTTTAGTATTACATATATCACATTTTAATTTGTTTTTAATCTGATTTTCATGATTTTTCATATCATCTTTACAAAAATATATTTTGCATCCACAAAGGTTTGTGGTATAATATAAGTTACATTCATCTTCATCACTTAAACAATATGTACATCTATTCTTATCATCAATTACTTTGATGGATTCAAGTTGTTGTGTAGGTTGTTCACGTTTTAATACATTTAAAAATCTACTTAAATTTAAATTCATCATTTTTAATATTTTTAATAAAATTGATAAAAATTATTAAAATTTATCAATTTTATTAAAAATTAATATTTATAAAAAAAATATCTAAAATGTGGCGGTATTTATATCCAACGGTTGTTAATAATTTTTTTGATGATATTGAAGTTTAATACAATGATGGCATTTTTATAATATCAACCTTATTTAAATGGATAATTTATAGTTTTTATTATTTTGTAATTGGATCAAAATATATAACTACTAGTTTATACAATTTTTACACTGAAAAAGAAATTGAAAAAGTAACTATAATTAACGATTATGATGCATTAAAATTTTTTATACAAACATTAAATAAACCAAATACTGATGAGGAAAATATAATAATATAAATTTTTTTTATAAAAAATGAATTTACTATTATTAAACTAAAATAATAAAAATATTAGTAAATTATTAAAATATTAGTAAAATGCAAGCTATACCAATGGAGACGCTTACTAATACTGATTTTAATAAATTAGATTCAATAGATCAGTGTAATTATGCTTATAGTATTTTGTATACTAAAAATAAAGATTTTATATTAGCTACGATACCTAAGTTACCACATGTTATGATACAATTTATATTTGATTTTTTAGAAGATAATTTAGATATAGTAAATTTTAAACATATACGAATTATATATGTAGATGTCGAGTGTAGTTGTGAAGCAACTTGTCCCTGTGAATGTAATTGTGACACCGATCGACCCCTAAATCAATTATTTAATCGGGAATTAGCTGAAGATATTTATTTACAAATATTACAGATGATAGATGTTACTCCTCATCTCAAAGATAGATGGTATTCATTTGAATTTAATGAATATTTAATGGAATGGTGTGGTTATCCTAAAGTTGATAAATATATATTTAATAAGTTATTACAACACGATAATTTGTTAATTGAATATGCTCAGCGTAGATTAGTAGGACGAATGGGCACCGGAATAGTATGTATACCTGACCAAAAATTAATTTTATACTCTAAGTATTTAATATCCAAAATAGTGCAAACCGAACTATTATCTATGTCCGAATTTGAAAATATAATTGATTTAATATTTAAGATTTAAAAAACTAATCTTATTTTATATTATATAATAATATAAAATTGATTTTTTTTATTATTATACTAAAATAATAAAAATGCAATTATATAATTATAGTACTAAATATTATTATTCATTATCAATTCAATCTCCATTATTATTTGGTAATAATAATGATCAGGAATTAATCACTTTAAATATTCCTAGTATCCGGAATTACCATGGGGCAAATTCAACTAAACAATATCATTGTGACATAAGTACAAATATTTTATCTACCGTTGAACAAATTTTAGATCAACATAATATCAATTATTTTATTAATTATGAAAAGATATTTTATGTTTTTGATTACAGCGCGGGAGCGTTTCGAACCTTTACCTTATGCACCGCCACTTTAATTAATAAAGATATTTTTATTAATATTTTTAATAATCCGGGCTATAATTTTAATTTGCAATACCAGGGTCATACTAATTTAATTATAGATAGTTTTGCAGTATATCCTAAATTATATAAATTTAGACAATATTTAAGTTATTATGATAAACTTAAAGTATTAATTTTATATGCCCATTTTAAAGATCGATATAGTTGGTTTTATAAATTTCCCTCTGAGCTAATATATCGGATTTTAACTCATCTAAAAATACAATATAATAAAAATTTAGTATTTAATAGTACATTACCTAGCGAAGATTACATCTGGAATGGTATGTTTTTTAGAGATGACCCATACGGTTAAAATTGTTTTTTATATTATGATTACCTACCAATCATCATCTGATTCGCCAAATAATGAATCGTTTTCAACTCTAAAATTTTCATTTTTACTTTCTAACCATTCATTAAGTGCTGAATACTTTATATATTGCCAGTGCTGAGCCGTTTGAGCATAAACATAAAAACCAGTTCCAATAGATAAAATATCGTTTTCTTCATAGTGTTTATGAATCATGCGTTGGAGATCCTTTGGATAGCAACGTACATCATGTTGATCAATAAGACCACTATTTTTATAAATCCAATAAGTTTCATTATCATAACTAAATTTATATATAAATTCATGTAAATCAGTCTTATCGTTAGATTTATAACCATACACCAAAATATAGTTAGTCCTAAATTTCATAGGTAAATTATTCATTTCCAACCATTTATCAATGAAATGAGATTCGATATTACCAATAATTTTATCATTCTGTTGTACCTGATACCATTGATATTTACATATTTGAGGTTGATAGCATAATTCGGTATTGGAACTTATAATGGGTATAAAGGTTATATTCTGTTTATCGACGGTAAGAGAAAACATTTTAATTAAAAAAGAAATATTTTTTTTAAATTCATTTTTTTTATGATTTATTCCGGGATATATAATATCTTCTTAAAATATTAAAGTTCTACTCCTATTACATGATGCGTTTGAATTAATTCATCGCTAAACCATTGGCCATAAATCTTTGCACTAAATTGATTTTTAATAAAAATGAATTCTAATTTAATAAAAAATATTTTTATATATAAAATTTAATGCTAACTACATTAAAACCAGTAGCTCAACCTGGTTATGGTCAAGATGTAAATCAAGCTTTAGATAGTGCATTACATAGTATTATGTTTAATGGATATAAAATTTTAAATAATGAGTTACGAATAATAACTCAACAAAATTATAAGCATTATCTTATTAATATTGATGGAATAGGGTGGTGCTGTAGTGATTTTGATATTAAAAATGATATCACAATGATTCATTTTATAATATTAAATACTACTGTTTGGTTTAGGGATACTAATTATAGCAAACAATTTATAACCCAGTGTTAAAATTGTTATACTTGATTAAACTTTTAGTATGATCAATATGTTTAGTACTACAGTAAAAATGTCTATAAATATTAAAGACTTTTAATTATTTTTGTAAATCTAGTATAAATCTGTCTTTTATAAATTTAAGTTGAACTTCGGCCCAGATAATTTCATAACCGATTAAGGTGCTATGAATGTTATCGGAATGCTTAATAACATCATAATTTAACTTATATTCTTTTAATAAATTTGTATTGGTAATTTTACCATCAGAATCAATATCAT
>Ga0114930_10003124_pt1 | contig 14609 bp, 9 predicted proteins | sample AnhtaG_FD_87300 | JGI IMG/M metagenome (GOLD analysis project Ga0114930, IMG submission 87300) | Deep subsurface microbial communities from Anholt, Denmark to uncover new lineages of life (NeLLi) - Anholt_01485 metaG | ecosystem: Environmental > Aquatic > Marine > Oceanic > Sediment | place... | reverse complement strand
GAATCAGAAGATAAATATCGAAAAGCTTTTTTATCGAGTTAATCTCTATAGAGATATTTTTACTCACGATATTAATAACATCTTTTCAAATGATAGAATTAAAGGAGAATATAAAAAAGGAAGATTTTTGTTCTATTAATACCTGAAGTAGCTTAATTGTTAAATTTGATTCTACTTAAATTTTAAAAGATTAATAGAACATTTTTTCTAATTGTTCTTTTAATTTAGCAGGTGGGAACTTTGGCACTCTGTTAATTGTTAATAATCCATTTACTTCTTGAAACTGGTCATAGAGTTCAGTATAGCAAAATCCTTGAATCCAACTTTTTCTTTTCTCAAATTCTTTAAATAAATTTATAACTTTATTGAATAATTCTTCCCCGCTCTTTAATAAATCTCCGTATCCCCATTTGTTTCCGGTTTTTTCATCAAGCTCATACCCAAATCCACCTATTTCGCTGTAAATTATTGGTTCCTCTTTATATTTAAATGGTTTTAAATAAACTTTAGGTAATGCTCGTTTATGATTTTTTATTTCATCTTTAAAAAGTTTCGGTAATAATTTTATATCAAAATAGAAATGGCGTGAGCAAATATCTGTTTCTGTATGCCACCATCCATCATCATCGATGACTAATCTCGTAGGATCAATAGATTTTATTAAGTAATAGAGAGAAAGTGTGTAAAATGCTCTTTTAGAATCTCTCCTTGATTGGGATCGAACACCCCAGGATTCATTTATAGGTACCCAAGTAATTATTGAAGGATGATTATAATCACGTTCAATTTCGGTGATAAACTCATTTAAGAGTCTCATTTGTGATTCTACAGTAAATATGAAAGAATTGCCAATCTCACCCCATACTAAAACACCCATTTTATCACACCAGTATAGAAATCGAGGATCAAATGCTTTCTGATGCGTTCTTAACCCATTAAATCCAAAATCTTTTATATATTGTATATCTTTTATTATATCTTTTTCAGATGGTGCGGTGTATAATCCTCCAAGCCAATAACCTTGTACTAAAAATAATTTTTGATAAATTGGGTTATTATTAAGTAGAATTTGTTTATTATAATATGATTTTAAATCTGATATTGAGATTTTCCTCATACCAAAATAACTTTTAACAGTATCATAGATTTTTCCTGTTTTTTTATTATAAATCAAAAGGTGAAGATCATATAAATTCGGGTTATCAACATCCCAAAGGTATAACATGTTCTCTGGGATTTTAATTATAAATTTGAAGCGATCAGGAGTTTTTGGAAACAATCTTCCACCAAGTTGAGTTATAGTTCTTCGTTCAAATTTCCCTAAAAAATCTAGACTAATTTCCTCTTTGACAATATTTTGTTCATTAAATAATGTCTCTATGAGTAAAAAAATATCTGAGAATTCAGTTCCTTGAATATTGAATTCAACCATTAATTCAGATTTATCTGTATCAGGAATGAATTTCAACTTTTTTAAATAGCAGTTTGATGAAACAAATTCTAGCCAGACTGTCTGCCAAATACCAGAGACTCTAGGATAAAAAATTCTTTCCAGATCCTTTTTCCAATATTGCTTACCTCTCGGAATTTCTAGACCTTGGCTCGGATCTTCTACTCTAACAACTAAAACATTATTCTCCCCTACATAATCTGTGATATCAAAAGAAAATCCAATATAACCCCCTTCATGAGAACCCACATGCTCTCCATTTAAGTATACTCTACATCTATAATCAACAGCTCCAAAATGAATCAATACTTTCTTATCAATAAACTGTGGTGGAATTTCAAATTCCCTTCTATACCATATTACCTCATGAAAAGAACTATCCTCAATTCCGCTCAATTTACTTTGGAAACAAAAGGGTACTATTATAGTTCTATCAAATTTTTCTACATTATCAGCTTTAAACCACCGTTGTTTCAATCCTACATTGGAATCATCAAACGCAAAATCCCATTCTCCGTTGAAATTTATCCAATTATTGTCTCTCACGAATTGAGGTCGAGGATATTCGGGTCTTGGTATATTTTTTTGCTCTGTCTCATTCATGTGAAAGAAAAAGCGAAAAACAATAAAAAGTTAATTATAGGCTGAATTTAGGTTAAGCTTAAAATAATGTCAAATTTCTAAATACAAAAAAAGAAAAAAAAATAATTACTTATTATAAAAAAAGGCTTTTAAGGAATAAATACTGTCCATGATGTTGCTATACCAGCAATAATCGCTGAAAATATAATAGCTACTATAGCTGTAAAAGCCCCCTTTTTAAATGTAATCATGAGTGCATAGATGACAACAATTATGAACCAAATGCCAAAAGCAAACATGAAAAATCCCACAATTCCCCAAACAACTGGGTTATCGATTAAAGTTAAGAAAGCAATAGCGGAACTAATTAACAATGGCGGGGTAGAATATCCTATAGCTCTAATTACATGGTTTAAGGATTCTGCTTCTCCCTTAATCCAATTACCTATGTAGAAAATAAGAAATACCATCAGGATTGGGAAGATTACATTATTCATGATTGCTTCCAGTACGATTCTTACAGCACTCGGAGTTTCCTCACCAATGATAGCCATAAGCCATTCAAGTGCATCTCGAGCTAAAAAATTTTGTAAGAGTGTCTGTGTTACGCCTAATACAATTGCTAAAATAATTAAAAACACGGGAAACGTTGTAGAACTCGTATCATTAATCGTCTCTTCAACTGTATCTCTCTTAATTGTTAAAAATCTTTTCATTTTTTCTATTTCATTACTCATTCAAATCATTTCATTTTTTTAATTTTTCTCTTATAAATAAAGATATATATTAATATTTGCGAAAAAGATAAATACACTTTATTTATACTTAATAAACTATTGCTTTAAATAGAAAATAAACACTTAAATTTAAGATTAGTAGGAAAAAAGACAATTCATTGGATAAATTCGATCAAATTAAGAAAGCCTTTAAATCAGAACCGACCGCGAGAGTTCCATATGCATTTTGGTTACATTGAAAAAAACAGAGAATTGGAGAATTAGTAATAATGGTAATTATGTTTTAATAAAATAACTCTAAAAACATAGAGAAATAATTTTTTTTAATATTAGTAATATCACTTCTTAGAAACGAATCTCAAAAAGATCATTATGTAAAAATACTATAATTCGTGAATTCCATTATTTAGATTTTCATAATATGAAATAAAATTATGATAAGAAAACATTAAATTATAGATTTTGATAAAGGAAGTATACGAATCATTAATTGATCTTTACTTCAGTTTTGTGTCTATGATCAATTTTGATCAAATACTATTTCGTTTTACTGTAACGACAGTTATGAAATCCGCAACATTTATATATGAGAATTTACTTTCATCTATTGGAAAAGAATAGTTTTTCCGAATTACATTGGTTATTTGTATTCCGAGTGTCTAATAGGTTAAATTTGATACTCGGGATGACGGGGATGCATAATTAAAATGATATAGATAGTTCAAAAACTGATCTTTTAATAAAACAAGAAAAAATAAAAAAAACAAAACCAAAAAAAAGGGGTAGAAAATGAATAGTATAATGTTTGAAACTTTAATTGATAATAATTTTTCCGTGTATCTCTTAAGAGATATGCATGAAGATATTACAGACAAAGAAATTGAAGATATAATAAAAAAATTCAAGGAAATTCCAGTCCATTTTGCTACAATAGATTTAGGGTATATGAGTTTAAGAGAATTCAATGAGACTCATTTAGCAAAAGCTTTTAATGACTTTAAAATACCTTGTTTCACAATTGAATTACCACATTACGTCAAAGGGCATTTTTCAAGCCAAATCAGTCAAATTCAAAATAAGTATAATGAATTAAAGACATCTTATGATTTATTGAAGGATAAAAATTCTCCTGGCGCTCAAGAGCTAAGTTATTTGATCGATTATTATTCGAATGAACTAAGAGAATTAGATCACTACATAAATCAACAGGTACGAGTGGAATCAATTGTTAAAAAGATTCTAAGTGTTATAAAAGATCGAGATACTAAGGATTTGACTTTTGTACATGTTGGTGAAGAGAATACTCTAGTTGAAATAATGAGACATTTAAAAGAGCATGACGTAAAATCAAATATATTATTTATGCAAAAATCAAAATTTTTGCTTTAATTTTAATGAGAAATATTTTTTAAATAAATTGCGGGATTAAAAATGCCTAAAGAAGAAACAGTAGAAAAGCAATATGATTTAGTGATAATAGGAGCAGGTCCAGGAGGTTATCATGCTGCCATTAGAGCTGCACAATATGGAGCCAAAGTTGCATTAATAGAAAAAAACAAGTTAGGTGGAACATGCTTAAATAGAGGATGTATTCCAACTAAAGCTCTACTTGCCTCTGCTCATTTCATTGAAAAGCTTCAAGAAGCAGAAGAATTTGGGGTTGAGGTTAAAGGATATAATGCCGATTTCAGCAAGGTAGTTGAGAGGAAGAATAAAATAGTAAATGAACTTGGAATGGGCATTGCAAATCTTCAAAAATCTTGGAAGAATGATGTTTATATTGGACATGGTAAGATAATTAGAGGGAATGCCGAAGATGGTTTTGAAGTTTTAATTCAAGGAGAAACTAATGAAGAAACAATTCTCGCCAAAAGAGTTATATTAGCTACGGGTTCGATTCCTGCTTTAATTCCTAACTTCAATGTTGATCACGAGAGAATCTTAACTAGTGATGATATCTTAAATCCTAATTTTAAGACCATTCCAAAACGATTATTAATTATTGGCGCAGGGGTAATTGGATGTGAGTTTGCGGATATCTTTACGACTTTTGGGAGCGAAGTAACTTTATTAGAGTATCTTCCTTCCCCAATTGCCACAGAAGAGCCAATAATCATAAAGCAATTACAAAAGAAATTTGATTCAAAGGGCATTAAGATAATTACTTCTCAAAATGTATTAACTGTCGAGAATACAGGCTCTGGTGTAAAAGCTACAACTTGTTCCGCCTCAATTCCAATAGATGAAATCGAAAACGTAGAGACATCAATTTTTGAAGCAGATTTATGCTTAGTTTCGATTGGGAGAAACAAAGTATCAAAAAATTTAGGATTAGAAGAATTAGGGATTGAAACAAGAAGGGGAGCGATTGAAGTTGATCCTGGTACATTAGAAACCTCTGTCAATGGAATATTTGCTATAGGTGATGTGACTGGAGGGCTAATGCTCGCTCATGTAGCAAGTTATGAAGGTGATATAGCGGTTGCAAATGCTCTTCATAGTCTTGGAATATTTAAAAATCATTCAAAGAGTGCAAATTATAGAGTTGTGCCTTCTACAATTTTTACGAGTCCTAATATAGGTTCAGTAGGACTTAAAAGAAAACAAGCGAAAGGCTTTGGAATTGATGTATTAGTTGGACAATTTTCATACGAATCTCTCGGTAAAGCAAAATGTATGGGAGAAGAAGGTCTTTTAATAATCTTAGCAGACAAGCACACTCTTCAAATAATTGGTGCTTCGTGCATCGGTGAAGGTGCTTCAGAATTAATTGCTGAGATTGCACTTGCGATGCAAAATGGATTAACCATTGAAGACATCACAGGCACAATACATAGTCATCCAACTCTCTCAGAAATGGTATTAGAAGCAGCGGAGGCTGTTGTAGGACGAGCCATCCATAAAAAAGGGCACCCAATTACTCCTAGATTAAGAGATCTTCTAATGGAACAATTTCCATTTGGAATTGAATTGAAAAAATCCAAATCTATTTTATAAATAATTAATATATTTTATTTCTCTTTTTTTAAACATTTAAATTAATCATTAACCAATTTCAATATATTACTTTTTTCTTTTTGGAAAAAACATCCCTGTTCGCCGCTTATAATCATTATATGGCTCCCCATATCTTAATATCAAATCATTTTCTTCTGCTTTACAAAACCAATAAAATAACGGGAACCATACAATAGAATATAGAAATAGAAATGGTGAATTCAAGATTAATGCTATACTCCACCAAATAAATGCTTCTCCTAATGCTTGAGGGTGCCGAATCTTTTCATAAATCCCTTTATAAAGAGTATGTTCTTTATCCGGAAAAAGTGCTTCTCTTCCTGCATCTTTAAGTCCTTTTAACATAATATATAAACTAGGAATTAAAATGACAAGACTAAGAACCATAGAGATCGAATAATCCCAAATAAAGAATTGGGGAATTGGAAAAGCGATAGGGAAAAAAAAGTATAATGTATAATTAATAATTCCAATTAATTCAAAAATACTAGCAGTAATTCTATAATAAGCACATCTTGCATATGCTTTCAAACCTATTTTCTGTTCTAATGCTGCTGGGCCTACACTCTTAACGTAAAAAAATGCCATTAGCGCAGTTGAAATAATTAATATAATGAGATTAATCCAATTTAACATTATAATAATTTAATTCTACTTAGAATAAAATATTTTATCTACTTTTAACTATAATACAAAATTTTTCCATTTTTTTCAACAGATTTTACTAAATCTTGATTTTCAAGGAAAAAGAGATGACCAAGTACTTCAGAAAGCGCTAAGAATGAATTCATGTCATCCAAATCTCCAAAATGTATTTGGGAGATTTTTGAGGGTGGTAAAGGATTGTCTTTAATTACTCTTGATATTTCTGCTAACCTATTCTTATGGTGCTCTTTGATTTCTGCAATACGCTTATGAGGATCGTATATAATATCTTGATGTGCTGGAAAGATAATTTTAGGATTTAACTTATCAATTCGATCTAAGGAATTTAGATAATGTTTTAAAATATTGTTAAAGTCATAACCTTCATATTCTTCTGTCAGAATTTTTGGGATAATGTAGTTTCCTATGTGAGGAGTTATTCTCGAAAGAATGTGATCTCCTGAGAAAAGATACTTTTTTTTTGAATTAAAAACACAAATATGACCAAAACTATGTCCTGGTGTCCATATAACTTCTAAATCTTCTAAAATTTTATCACCATCATTTAAAATTATATCTGGCTTTTGATACTTACGAAATTTAGGCCAATAGCTAAAAAATTGGACTACTCTTCCTGCTTGCTTTTCATTAAATCCATACTTTATCATTTGGTACGCGACTTTATTAGCTTCTTGGTCTAACTCCTCCATATTTTTTTCTTCCGTTTCCCATTTAAGGGTTTCAGAAGTGATATTATGCATTAAAATTTTCAGATCTGGATTCATTTGTTTTAAGGTTCCTGCTAATCCAACATGGTCAGAATGATTATGAGAAATAAAGCAGTAATCAATATCTTTGACAGTTATATTAATTTCTTTAAGGGCTAAGAAAAAAAGTTTGCTCCAATTACCCATATCCAATCCTGAATCGAAAAGGACAATTTTATCTTTAATCTTGAAAAGGTAAAGAGAAACATTTTTTACAGCCCACGGAACGTCTATTTTAATTTGATGAACATCTTCAATAAGATTTACTTCAGAGTTAAATTTAACAGAATACAAGGTAAAATAGGCTCTTTAAAGTGCTAATATTGAAAATTAAACTGCAAATTTTTAGTTTCGTATTCTTCAAATACAATTAGGTTAAATTAAATTTCTGAAAGTGAAAAAATAGGTGTTTTTTTAAAATTTAAATTTTTTTGCTAATTTTTATGCAGAAATATTATAAATATCGAGTTCTATTATTCTAATTACACTATTTTAAAAATAATACTAATTGAAGAGATGAAATATATGGCAAGAAATTTAGAAAATGATTTGTCGAAAATTCTCAAAAAAGAAAAATTTCAAGGGAAAATGATTAGCTACATGTCAAAAGTAGGGAAACTATTGCTTTTTGTGCTACCTATTCTACTAGTAATAGTGACAATATTTACGTTATTTATTCCACTTAGTTTTACCTTAGCAGTAATTTTTTATGCAATTTTGGCGATTTACTTATTCAATTCAATTATGTTATTCTTAGGTGCCAACTCTACTGAATCATCATTAAAAATGCGCTTAAACTTTGAAAGGAAAAGAGGTAGACCGATTGATAGTCTTGATGGTTTTGATTTATTATCAAACAATGTAAAGAGAGTAACTAATTTATTGAAAATCATTGCACTCATTTGTCTCGTTGCTTTAGCACTGTTTGTTGTAATGCTTTTCATGGGAGATCTGAATTTAGGATTTGCAGCAGCGGGATTTTCTTTGGTAGGTTTTGGTTTAGCTTTGTTAATCCGAAGTTTAAACCTTAATATTCATGATGTGAATGGATTGCAAGACTTTTACAAACCAACAACTCATCAAATATTCCTAGATAACTTTTTCTCAGAAATTTTGTCAAACCACTTAGATCCAGTAACATTTCTTAAATGGGATGAGTATTTAGCTGAATTAAATAAAATTTTGACACCTACATTTATTCAAAAAGTAAAAGAACAGGAAAAAGATGAATTACCCATTACCTTTGCGATAGAGAAAATTTTATTTCTGTATTATTTAAAATTCCAGGAGGTACTAACTGAAGAACAATTTATTCAAGAATTAAAGGAAGTAATTGATGTAAGTTCAGAAAAATTTAATGTTGAGAAAGGTATATTTATGGAAGGCGCTTGGTATTTCTCAGCGGACGATATCTATAAACTTTTTAATTATATCAAAAAATTCAATCCTGGTTTTTTCAATATAATCGACCGATTACAATTAGAATTAGCAGACAATATCGAGAGAGTATCGAAAGATCCAATTTATATGGACTCTACTGCACAAGAAGTTGTATATCTTAATTCAGAATTAAATATATTTTGCTTTTTGTTTAACAACTCTCCCGTGGCGAAAAAATATGCAATTAAAGTCAATGCACCAGGATTTGAGCCTTCTAAGTTAAAGCTTGATATTGAAGTGGAAGGTCGTGGCACTTTTAATATCCCAAATTCACCGATTCCATTAATTTCCTCTGAAGGGAGAGATATTGCAGGTGTTCTATCTACTATGCTTGAAAATGGGGATACAACTTGGTTAACCTTAGAACCAAGGGAAGTGGGAGAACAGACAGTCCAAATCTTCTTACTCTCTGAGGATGGAACAATAATAGAGGGGAAGACTAGGGCTGTGAAGGTAACTAAGAATATTAAAGATTACCTTAAAAAATTAGGCTCAATCGGTTCATTAATTGGCGGTTTAGCAGTTCCGTTAGCAAGGATATTGCCTTCAATGTTAGGCTAAATTTTTTCTTTTTTTTTTAAATAAAACTCAACTTCGAAAATAGACTTGCCTTTAATATAGACGTTCACAAATATGTAAACTGAACAGATAAAATATCCTAATATTAAAAGATTAAACAAAACTATTTCAAATCTTAATTATTTTCTAAATCACCATAACACTAAGGGTTAATATTTGAATTCATCGAAAACTCTAAGGGAATTAAAGGGGAAACGTTTATTAGGATATGCACTAGGGAATTTCGGGATGTCTTTATTGAATATCTTTACAGGTTCTTTTGTATTTCAATTTTATGTCTATACTGTTAATTTAGATTCTGTTCTTGCTTCAATCGGACTCTCATTTAACGTATTTATTTCAGCATTCTTCTCAATTATTTTTGGAGTCCTTATGGATAATAAAAAGCCAGGCAAACTTGGGAAGCGACGCCCATTTTTACTATATGCATTACCATTCTGGGTTATCACCAGTATTATAATATAGTTTCCTCCATGGAATTCTCCACCAAATAACTCCTTGTATTTGCCAACGGCATTTTACTTCTGGGTTGTGAGTATAATAAGAGCTCTCAGTGGAACTTTAATTTTTAATACCTATCTTTCAATGTTGCCGGAACAATCCCAAACCCTTGAAAATAGACATTCGGTTGCTTCCCTCCGAGCTTTTTTTATGATAATCGCATCTGTTATATCTCTATTGATGCCTTTATTAGTTCAAAGTCTACTCACTGATCCCAAAAACGTTAAATGGTATGATCCTTCAGGAAAAATAATCCTTTTTTATATACCTTTGATAGGGATTATTTTCACATGTTTTGGCTTAGTTGGTGTGCTCATAATATATTTTTCAGTAGATGAAAGTTTTCACTTGTACAATTCGAATTTTAATAAAAAAAAAGTGACTCTAAGAGGTACATTTAAACAAATGTTACAACCAGCAAAAGATGACAAATACAGAAATTTGGTATTTACAAGTTTCTTTATTGGTATATCTGGAAGTATTTTTGGTTTTTTATTATTTCCATTTCAAACCTACCTACTCGAATTTGAGCAATCAGAATTCTTAATCTACGTACTAATTTCAATATCTGGTAAATTAGGATGGTATATTGTATGGAGAGTTATTATAAAGAAAAAATCTTTAGTTAAATCGTATTCTTTATCATTGATATTTGCAGCTATAGTCGCATTTACTGATTTATTATTTTTACTAAGTAATCTCCCTTATATTTTAAAAATGATGTTATATATCATTTCTTTTGGCACGATTTTAGGAACAAACTATTCGATTCCATTATTTGGAATTCCTCTAGGTGCGTCTTTAATACATGAAGCAGCGATTAAAAAAGATGCTTCTAACGTTGACGAAACAATTTCTAATATTTCCGGATCATATAGTGGTTTTTCCATGTTTATAGGATTGCTGGGGGCTGCGATTTCTTCAATAATCATTGGACTGCTTCTCACGGGTGATAATCAGAGAAATCCAATAATAATTACGTTATTATTTGCCTCACAAGGTATTTTTTACCTAATCGCAGTATTATTTTTAAGAAAAATAAAATTCGATAAACCAATAATACCTGATGAAACCATTCTTTTAGGAAGCTAGTAATTGCTCCACCTTTGTGTACTTTAAATTTGTCGATAAGTTCAAATTCGTTAATAAGATCGTTATTAACCTATTTTTTTCTTATTTTTTCTTATTCTCCTTATTTATTTAATCAAGAATACAGATTTTATTCGAGATTTATATAATTAATATTAGTGAAATTTATCAAAATTTTGGCAGATAAGTTTAAATATAATTAGTCAACTATTTATGTGGTTTAGCACGGATATTGATTTTGATCAAAATTCGGGGACTTTATAGTTTTTAAGAATAAACTAAAATGGTATATTAGCCAAAAATTGAGTTGTGAGCAAAATTGATAGAATCAGAATTGTATGAGTCTGAAAAAGTATTCAAGGTGCTTATTGAAAATATAAGTAGTGGTATAGCTATTTATGAGACACCTGATAAAGGGGAAACTTTTATAATTAGAGAGATGAATAAAGCGGGATTACGTATATGTGAAGCCACACGAAAAGAGATCATAGGAAAAAATTTATCCGACTTATTCCCTAACTTAGAAGATTTTGGTTTTATAAGTGCTTTACGAAGAGTATGGAAAACGGGTAAACCGGAATATCCTCCAACTGCGTTTTATCAGGATAATAGAGTTGATGGTTGGACGGAAATGTACATTTATAAATTACCTTCTGGAAAAGTGGTTGCAATTTTTGATAGACAGTCAGAGCTCATTGAAGCTCAAGAAATTAAAAATCGTAAGAACATAGAAGATGAATTACAGAAGTCTGAAAATGAAAAATCGGTAATCTTGGAAAGTTTACTAGAGCACATAATATATCAAACAACAGATAACACGATTATTTGGGCTAATAAAGCTGCTGCTGATTCTGTAAATTCTACTCCAGAAGAATTAATTGGACGTAAATGTTATCAAATTTGGAATGATCGAGAAGAACCATGCGACGACTGTCCTATAGTGAAATCATTAAAATCTAAAAAATCAGAAATTAGTGAAATGAAAACTCCTGATGGGAGAATATGGCACGTGGCAGGTTGTCCTGTAAAGGATAAAGATAATAATATCATTGGGTTTGTTGAGTCTACTCTGGATATTACAGAAAAGAAAATATCTCAACAAAAAGTAGAAGAAAGGAGTAAAGCATTATCAGTTTTAAATAAGATTATCACGTTAGGGAATGAATCCACAAGTCTTCAAGAATTTTTAGAAAAATCTTATGATCAAGTTTTAGACATTGTAGGCTTCGACCGAGGAGGAGTGTATCTTTATGATACTGAGACTCATCATAATAAACTAGTGCTTCATAAGAATGTGCATCCTGACTTTATAGCTGCAGTAGAAGATGTAGACATATCAGAAGGCCTCTTTAGCACAGTGTTTGACAAGAATAAACTATTTTACATCGAAGACTTCTCGCAATTCTTGGAGGGTTCAAAAGAATTAGGTGTTTATTCCGCTGCAATCGTTCCACTTCGCTCAAAGGACGAATATGTAGGAAGTATGAACGTAGGCTCTCCTGCTTATCAAGTTCTTTCTCAAAATGAATTAGATTTATTGATGTCAATTGGTAAGCAGATGGGGATAATTATTCAGAAATTTGAATCTGAAAAATTACTTAAAGAATCAGAAGAAAAATATCGAAAATCCTATTATCAAGCTAGTCTTTATAGGGATATTTTTGCTCATGATATAAACAATATGCTCCAGAATATTCAATCTTCAGCTGAACTTAGTTCTCTTTATCTGAACAACCCTGAAAAACTACATACGCTAAAAGAACTGTTTGAAATTATAACTGAACAAATTGAGAGAGGTAAAAAGTTAATTAACAATGTCAGAAAAATAACCAAAATTGATGAGTCTGAAGTAAATTTAGAAAAAATTGACGCTTTCCGATTGTTAGAAAAAGCAATTGAATACCTTAAAAATAGTTTTCAAGCAAGAGATATTGATATTCATATTAATAGTTCAGAAAAAAATTTCTACGTAAATGCAAATAATCTCTTATTAGATGTATTTGAAAATATATTGATAAATGCCGTCAGACATAACAATAAATCTAAAATAGAGATCACTGTGGATATAAGTAAAGATAATTCACAGAATATGGGATATATTAAAATGGAATTTGAAGATAATGCTATAGGTATCTCAGACTATCGTAAGAAAAGCATATTTGAGAAAGGAAAGCGTAAGAGTCTAAAAAGCAAAGGAATGGGTCTTGGCTTATCTCTAGTTAAAAAAATAATCGACAGCTACAATGGTGATATTAGGGTTGAAGATAGAGTTAAAGGAGATTATAAACAAGGTAGTAATTTTATAATATTACTCCAAGAAGCTAAGTAAAAGTTTTACTTTCTTTTTTTGATTTTTGATTTTTATTATAAGTTTATGAAAAACGATTTATATCTCAACCACACCTTATATTTTCAATTAAATTATTAATATAAACTTTAAAAATGATATAGATGAAATGAAATTATGGAAACTTATGACTTAGTAGTTATAGGAAGTGGTGCCGGATTAAATGTCTTAAATGTAGGGCTTCAAGTAGGAATGAAATGTGCACTTATTGAAGATACAAAACTGGGAGCTACATGTTTAACCAGAGGTTGTATTCCTTCAAAAGTATTAGTTCATCCTGCCGATTTAATTCGAGAAGCTCAACATGCAAATAGAGTTGGGATCCAATTTAATATTGAAAAGATTGATTGGGAATTAATTTCAAAAAGAATGTGGTCACAAATTGATGAAAGCAAACAAATTGAGGAAGGTTTATCTCAAGTACCAAATCTTACTTTATACAAAGGTATTGGTGAATTTGTTGGAGAACATGAGATGGAAGTTAAATCTATTGATGGAAAGGAAATGATTGGAAGATTTAAAGGGGAGAGATTTGTTATCGCATCAGGAGCTCGTTCTTTTATACCTCCAATTGAAGGTTTAGAAGAAGTCGGTTATATAACTAATAGAAGTTTTTTTGGGGATAAATATCCGAAACAACCTTGGAAAAGCTTAATAATAATTGGAGGTGGAGTAATAGCCGCCGAGTTTGCTCATATTTTCTCAGCGGTGGGAACAGAAGTAACAATTCTAGAGATGCTTCCTCTTTTAATAACAACCGAAGAACCAGAAATTAGTCAATTTTTAGAGCAAAATTTTAAGAAACATATGACCGTGTATGTAAATCATAAGGCAATTAAAGCAAAAGGAAAGAAGAAAATGAAAACGATCATTGCTCAAAATATGGATACTGGTAAAGAAATTGAAGTTTCGGCAGAAGAGATCTTAATTGCTACAGGGCGTCGTTCGAATGCAGATTTACTGAAGGTTGAAAAAACTGGTGTTGAAGTTGATGAAAAAGGATGGATAAAAACTAATCTATACTTAGAAACAAACAAAAAGAACATCTGGTGTATAGGAGATGCCAATGGACTTTATCAATTTCGACATAAAGCAAATTATGAAGCAGAAATCTGTGTTAATAATATATTTGGACCCGAGGAGCAAAAAAGATCAGTAGAATATTCTGCAGTGCCATGGGCAATCTTCACATATCCTCAAGTAGGACATGTTGGAATGACTCAAGCAGAAGCCATTGAAAAAGGACACGAGATTTATGTTGCGATGAAAAATTATTCCACTGTTGCAAAGGGTTTTGCAATGGGCTTTGAGAACGATGATGAGGATAACGGATTTTTTAAATTAATCGTTGATAAATCCTATAAAATATTGGGTGCTCATGTTGTTGGCCCTCATGCCGCTATTTTAATACAACCTTTTGTATATTTAATGAATTCTGGATTTACATGTTCATT
>Ga0114930_10003119_pt1 | contig 14629 bp, 14 predicted proteins | sample AnhtaG_FD_87300 | JGI IMG/M metagenome (GOLD analysis project Ga0114930, IMG submission 87300) | Deep subsurface microbial communities from Anholt, Denmark to uncover new lineages of life (NeLLi) - Anholt_01485 metaG | ecosystem: Environmental > Aquatic > Marine > Oceanic > Sediment | place... | reverse complement strand
TTGAATACGAGCGCTCGCGCGCGACATTACCACCCGAGCTTGCAAACAAAATAATCGTAACCCGCGGCGAATTTGGCGCGGAGTATCAGGGCAAGCTGTATCCGACGGAGAAGGTAGAGGTTAAAGACTCAACCGGCGCAGGGGACTCGTTCTTTGCGGGACTTGTTGTGCGGTATGCTGAAACAGGTGATATCGAGGAGTCTATTCGCTTTGCAAACGAATGTGCCGCGCGCGTTGTTAAAGAGCGCGGCGTGACCCTCATCAGCCGAACTCAACATGCGTAAAAAGATACCGTCGTTCGCTGAGGTGCTTCGCGCAGCTCAGAAGGCGCGCAAGGCTGGTAAGACCATTGTCGCTACTAACGGCTGTTTTGATATTTTGCATGTAGGACACATCCGCAACTTGGCTGCTGCAAAAGCACTGGGCGACATATTGATTGTCGGCATCAACTCAGACGCGTCGGTGCGCAAGAATAAAGGCCCGTCGCGTCCCATAGTGTCCGAGCGGGAGCGTGCCGAAATGCTTGCTGCGCTCGAGTCGGTTGACTACGTCTTTATTTTTAAAGAAAAGACGCCGTTTAATTGGATTAAAAAGATTAAGCCTCATATTCATGTGAAAGGTGGAGGGAAGGACGTGCTCGCTCACCCCGACTTTCCTGCACAAGAAAAGGTGCTGAAAGCTATTAAAGCAAGGTTCGTGTTGCTGCCGCACGCAGAGGGTAAGTCGACTACGCGACTTATCGCGAAGATTGCAAGAAAGAAGTAGCCTATTTCTTCTGGCTGTCGCCTTTGCCTATGCGGTAGGAGTCGCTGTCCTCGTGGTGTGTTGACACCTCGACAATCACGCCCGGTTCGAGTGCGACGAGTTGGTGCGGGGTATTGGGTGTCACGCGCACAACGTCGCCTACGCCAAGCTTCTTAATGATGCGGTCGGCGTTAGAAAGGTCATAGTAGCGAAACTCAAACGACCCTTCGAGCACGTACCAAGTCTCGTCCTTTTCAATATGATAGTGGTCGCTAAACGCTGCACCGCCCTTGGTAAAGCGCAGGAGCTTGCCGCAGTACTTGTCGGTATTAACGAGCCACACCTCTTCGCCCCAGCCTTTGGGGTGCACCTCGGCCTTGCCGATAATAATCTTGCCCTCTTCGCGGGGTGTATCCATAGATGCCGCTATTCTACTATATCGCCGTGGTGCCGCCAGACCCACAGCCGATACCATGTGTAATTAGACACGAACGCCAGCAAGATGCCGGCCACATATGCGCCATGGAGTATCCACCAGTTTTCGGTATACGACTCGGCCATAAATACGCACAACCACTGTATAAACAGCGCACCCGACACGACGATATGAAAACGCACGAGTTTGGTAAGGAGGGGCGCGTGTGTGCGGTCGTTAAACGAATATCGGTTATTGAGTGCAAAATTTATGAGCACGCCGACCTCGGCGCCGAGTAGAGTCGCGAGCGATGGACGCAGCACGCCCAGCCATACACCCAAAGCTTCAAAGATGATCGTTTGTGCGATAACGCCAAGGCCTCCAAAGAAGGCGACGCGAACGATGCGGGTGCGCAAGAGTCTGCGATATACGTTGGTGAGGAGTGCCATGCAAGCGTCTTGCGCCCCATTCTAGCATAGGCTACTATCGCTCTATGAAAAAAGCCGGCCCCGCGAGGCGCAAGACGACCTCGCCTGCCTATGATGTGTGCATTATTGGCGGGGCAGGCCATGTGGGGTTGCCACTTGGGGTGTCGTTTGCGCTTGCGGGTATGCGCACGGTTTTGTTTGATATCAATAAAAAGTCACTCGCGCTTATTAACAAGGGCAAGTTTCCGTTTAAAGAAAAGGGTGGCGACGTAGCTTTGCGCCGGGCACTTAAATCTAAGCTGCTCTCAACTACTGCGACATCTGCTGCAGTCATAGCAAAGAGCAAGGTGGTAGTGCTTATTATCGGCACGCCAGTAGACGAGTTTCATAATCCGCAGTTCGGGGCGCTCGATAAGATTATAGAAAAGTACCTCCCATACTTTCGTGACGGACAAGTGCTCATGTTGCGCAGTACCGTATTCCCAGGTACGTCCGAGCGACTACAAAAGTTTTTCACCAAGCATAAGCTTGCGGTTGGTGTCTCGTTCTGCCCCGAGCGTATAGTCGAAGGCAAGGCGCTCGAAGAGCTTGCAGTGATGCCGCAGATTATATCGGCGTTCGACAAGGGTACGCTTGCACAGATGCGAGAGCTGTTTAGCCGAGTAAGCAAGGGCGGCGTTGTTACCGCAACGCCGCTCGAGGCAGAGCTCTCTAAGCTTTTCTCTAACGCGTGGCGGTACATCAAATTTGCCGTAGCAAACCAGTTTTACACCATGGCGACCAGCCAAGGGGTCGACTATGCGCGCTTGTATAAAACGATGACCGACCGATATGACCGCAACCGCGACTTGCCGCGCCCTGGCTTTGCAGCGGGGCCGTGCCTGTTTAAAGACACCATGCAGCTGTCGGCCTATAGTCAAAATCAATTCTTTCTTGGTCATGCAGCTATGTTGGTCAACGAGGGTCTGCCACAGTTTGTGCTTGAGCATATTAAGCACAAGCTGTGCAGCAACAACTTGCACGAGATGACTATTGGCATTTTGGGTATGGCGTTTAAGGCCGAGAGCGACGACAAGCGTGACAGTCTGTCCTACAAATTGCGCAAACTAGCCAAACTTGAGGCAAAGGAGGTGTACATGCACGACTACTATATTAAAGACGACTCGTTTACAACGCTCGATGCTCTGTTGCGCAAGTCGGACATTATTATCGTGGCCGCCCCGCATGCGCGCTACGCGGACATACCCAAGGAGAAGTTAAAGGGCAAAATTATTGTCGACATGTGGAACCATGTCCCGCACACCAAGCAGGCAGCGGAGCTATAAGTGTGTTTTAATACAAGGCGTATGAAGATTGTTTTTACGGGCTCGGCAGGATTTATTGCTGGCTATACGGTTGAAGAGCTTCTTAATGCAGGCCACGAGGTCGTGGGCGTCGACAACTACTCCAAGTACGGCAAAGTTGAAAAAAGCTACGACAACCATCCGCACTATACGTTCATCGAGGGTGACGCTAAAGACGTCGAGTTGATGAAGCGCGCGTGCGAAGACGCCGACGTGCTAGTGGCAGGCGCTGCGATGATAGGCGGCATATCGTACTTCCACGAGTTTGCCTACGATTTGTTGGCCGAGAACGAGCGCATCACTGCGGCCGCGTTCGATGCCGCTATTTGGGCCTATAAAAACAAGAAGCTTAAAAAGATAGTCGTGATGTCGTCATCGATGGTGTATGAGTCAGCGACTATATTCCCGACACCCGAGACTGCGCTTAAAGTTTCGCCCCCGCCCATTTCTACCTATGGCTTTCAAAAACTCTCCTGCGAGTACTTTGCCAAGGGAGCGCACGAGCAGTTTGGCTTGCCGTTTACCATCGTGCGACCCTTTAACTGTGTGGGTATTGGCGAGAGGCGGGCACTCTCTGACAAAGAAATATACTCGGGCAACGTCAAGTTGGCGATGAGCCATGTGGTACCCGACCTCGTGCAAAAGGTACTCAAAGGCCAGGACCCGCTCCATATACTTGGCGCAGGCAACCAGGTGCGTCACTACACCTATGGCGGCGACTTGGCCAAGGGTATCCGAACTTGCATCGAGCACGACAAGGCGCTCAACAACGACTTCAATCTTTCTACGCCAGAATCAACCACGGTGCTTGAGCTGTCCGAGATGATCTGGAAGAAGATCAACGGTGACCGACCCTTTACCTATGTGTCGGATACGCCGTTTGAGTATGATGTGCAAAAGCGGGTACCCGATACAACCAAGGCGCGCGAGATGCTTGGATACGAAGCGACGACACCGCTAAGCGTTATGCTCGACGAGGTTATCCCGTGGGTCAAAGAACAGGTAGAGCATGGCAATATCTAATACCACTGTTATATGCCAGAGCTAACCATTGTCGTACCAGTCTTTAACGAAGCGGCCAACTTCCCTAAAACGTATCGAACTATCAAGGAGTTTGTTGCCGCACCGCACCGCATCCTTGTGGTGTATGACTTTGATGCTGACACGACAGTGCCGGTAGTGCGCGAACTCATGGCGAGCGACCCCCGCCTTGCCTTGGTAAAAAATGACATTGGTCGCGGGCCTGGTAACGCACTTAAGGCGGGGTTTGCCGCTGCGCCCGAAGGGCCAGTGCTGGTTGTCATGGCTGACCTTGCCGATGATCTGCGTGATGTGGCCCCGATGCTGGAGCTGTATGCGCAAGGCTATGACATCGTATGCGGCAGCCGCTACATGCGTGGTGGTCGTCAAATAGGCGGCCCGCTAGTAAAACGCACACTATCGAGACTTGCGGGGGTGAGCCTCTACTATGTGCGCGGTATCCCGACACACGATATCACCAACAACTTCAAGCTCTATGACAGCGCCTTTCTTAAGCAGATACATATCGAGAGCGAAGCAGGTTTCTCTATTGCGATGGAGATTACTGTTAAGGCGTTTTTGCACGGCAAGCGGATTACCGAAGTACCGACCACGTGGAGCGACCGAGTCGACGGCAAAAGCAACTTTAAACTCTTCGCCTGGCTGCCACAGTATTTGCGATGGTATGTGCTCGCGTTTAGCCCCAGATACAGCTCGACTCGCTAATATCTGCTAGGCTAGTGCTATGAAGTTCCTGACCTCCTATCGGCATGTCATTGTGCTCGTCGGTATCACGCTCCTTTTAACGCTCTTGCCGATGGTCATTATTGGGCTTGTGCTTGGGTCCGAGTACCGCGGGTTTATCCCAACCTTTGGCGACGAACCTTTGTACCCGGCGCACGTCGAGGCGGTGGTGACGGGGCACCTTACTGATGGCAACCCATACTTTATAGAGCATGCAGACGGTTCGTCGCTGGTGCTGTTTGGCGGCGCTTGGCTTAATGCTATACCGTTTTGGTTGGGATTCTCTTTTAACACGGCGACGTACCTTAACTTCATTATTTGGAGTGCGCTTTTTGCACTGGCGTTTTACTGGCTCTTGCGCGAGCTTAGGGTCACACCGTGGGTGTCTGTTGGCGCCACTGTGGCGCTCTACCTCATGAACTATGCCCACGTGTGGCGGCCCATTAACCTGCAGCCGGTGTATCCGTTCTTTGCGCTGTTTTATATAGCGCTTGCGCGGCTGTTGCGCGACCCGAGTCGTAATAACATGTTGCTGCTCGCGCTCCCAACGGGGGCGATGTTCTACCTCTTCTCGTACCTGTGGCAGACATTTGTTATTACCCTGGGCTTACTTACGCTGTGGGCGTTGTACACAAAGCGGTGGCCACTGTTTAAACGCACGCTTCAGGCGTCGGCACTTGGCGGCGTTGTTGGGTTGCCCGCGCTCATCTATATATATTGGGTGTCTCACACCTCGCCATACTTTTGGGAGAGTATCGCGCGATTTGGTCTTGTCGAAACACACCTGCCAATGGGCGAGGTTGTGTACACCGGAGGTTGGATAGGGTTGGTGCTCGCATTTGTTGCGCTTTTGTATTGGCGCACGCCGTTGTGCCGCGACAGTGGCTTTGTATGGCTGTGCACGTTTCTGTGTTTGAGCGGGTTGGGGTTGTGGATCATGCAGGGCAGTAACGTGGTCACGGGCAAATTGCTCGAGACGGGGGAGCATATACGCTTGTTTATTGTGCCGTGGCTACTTGTTGCAACCGTGGCGCTGGGCGCGCACCTGTGGCGACTGCGCGATAGTCTGTCAGGTATATATCGGTGGGTAAGTGTGGCTGCGGTAGTCGCGCTTGTTGCGGCAAGCTCGTACTTTACGTACTACTATTTTCGAATGTTTGTCTATGACCCTGCGCGGCCGACGTTGTGGCGAGAGCAGCAGTGGTACCCGGGCCCGTTAGAGTGGATAGAGGCCAATGTTGCAACATCAAGCGTGGTGTGGATTAACCCGCACGACTACATCGACCTGTATCTCCCGGCCATGACGCGGCACTATGTACTCTTTAGCACCTTCAGCATGTGGCAGTTGGTGTCACAAGACGAGTTTGTCGAACGGTACTTGGTATCGCAATACTTCGACAATCCGAGTGCAGCAACACTGCGTGCCAAGAGCGAGGTGTATCTGGGCAGACAATATTTGCATTGGCCGCCGACTATTGCTCGCGAGATAGCCTTCTGCAAGCTAATCCATTTCTGGCAATCGGACCCGTCATGTGGCACCCCGAAGACTAAGGAGGATCTGCTTGGCTCGACATACTTTGATGATTTAGAGCGGCGGCTCGTCACTGACATACGACCCAACATCAGAGCCTACCTGCGCAAATATCAAGTGTCATATATCCTTAAGGATACGGTCCTTGATCCGCACTATGATCCCGAGGCGTTGGGGGCGGAACTTGTGTATCACGACGCTCGTTATAGGCTGTATTACTTGCCGCAATGAAGCTTATCTGCATCTCACACTGGCGATTCCCGTCTAAAAAGACCATGACGCCGCTCATACTCCGCACCTGCGAGGAGTTCTTGCCGCTTGGGTGGGAGGTCGAGTTGTGGGTGCCGCGCCGCACAAACTCGGACGACCACGGCCAGGACCTCTTTGTTGAAAATGGCATTGAGCACCGGTTCCCGGTACGTCGATTCTTGACGCTCGATCTTATTGGGCCGCTCGGCACGATTGGATTCTTGTTGATGGTTATCACCTTCAACCTGTCTGTCGCGGCACGTCTGATGTTCATGCGCCGCAAAGACACCGTACTGTACTTTCAAGACATGCGGGATGCGTTCTTGCCTGCGCTCCTCGGATTCTCGGTTGCTATTGAGATCCACGACTTTTATGAAAGCTCGGTCGGGCTTATTAACCGGGTGGTGCTTACGCGCGCCACGGCGCTCATCGTCACCAACCGCATCAAGATAGAACGCTTGCATGCGAAGTACGGATATCCAAAAGAGCGCATGCTCTGGCAACCAAATGCGGTTGATGCACAAAAGTTTGACTCACACATGAACAAAGAAGAAGCAAGGCAGTTGCTTGGCATATCCGCACCCAAGCTCGTGCTCTATACCGGCCACCTCTTTAGTTGGAAGGGTGCCGACACGCTTGCGCGCGCATCTACGTTCTTGCCCGAGGATGTACATATATATATGGTCGGTGGCACACCAACCGACCAGATAACGTACCACAAGCTCATTGCCGACGAGTCGCTCCCACGTGTGACGCTCGTGCCGCACCAACCACATGACAAAATGCCACTGTATATGCGCGCTGCCGACGTGCTCGTGTTGCCCAACACCGCCAAAGAAGAGGCGTCGCGTTTAGAGACTTCGCCGGTGAAGTTGTTTGAGTATTTGGCATCGGGTACGCCCGTCGTTGCCTCTGACCTGCCGTCAATACGCGAGATAGTAAGCGAGCAAGAGGTTGGCTTTGCGACCCCAGATGAGCCTAAAAGTTTTGCCGAGGTGATAGTGCGCACGCTGCAGCATGGGCCCGAGGTTGTGGTGCGGGTTGCGGCGGGCAAAGAGTTTGCCCGTAGGCAAAGTTGGCAAGTGCGCGCCAAGAATATCGACCGGGTGATACGGCAGCATCTATGAAAAAAGTCCTCATTTTTAAACAATCGTCGATTGGCGATTGTCTTATGGCCATCTATTTGCTAGAGAACATACGCGCACAGTATCCCGACGTGCGCTGCGGCATCGTGGTGGGGAGTCGCGGTAGCATGATACGCGACTTACTGGTCGCATACCCCTGGATAGAAGTGCTCGAGACCAACCGCCGCGCCCCGCGCTCATTGTGGCGACTGTGGCAGAGGTTTGGCGGCGCGGACTTGGTTGTAACGCCATATACCGGGGGCACAGTTGGGCTCGGGACTAAACTTGTTGCGCGGCTGTTGGCGTATCGTGGGATGCTGGTGGGGTATAGCGACGGCGCGAGCCTCAATAGGGCGCTGTTCACCAAACGTATCCCACTTGATGGCAAACGGATAGCGCCACGCACACTCGAGCGCCAGGCGCTCGAGGCAGTAGGTGTCCCTATGACTGTAGAGTGGTTGTCGTACCGCTACATCCCGCAGCCCAACATCTTTGCGCGCGTGGGTGTTGAAAGGCGGGCGTATATGGTGGTGCACCTGTTTTCGGGCTCGATAGCGCGCGGCCTGTCGCCCAACCGTCAGCAGGACTTGCTCGATGCACTTGCGGCAGCATTTCCATCGATGCCGATGTTGCTGACGGGCACCGAGCGCGAGCGCGCCGAGCTTGCTAAGTTGCAGTTACCAACCAACGCTAAGCTCGTTGCCACCAGCGTACAAGAGGTCGCGACATTGCTCGACCAGGCAGCGGTCATGGTGTCGCTCGGCACCGGCACGTCACATATTGCAGCGTGCCTACGTGTGCCGCTAGTAGTCCTGGTTAACTGCCAAGGGCTCCAATGGGTAGGACAAGAGCAGTGGGGCGACGCGCCAGTGCGAGCCTTTTGTAACCCAACAGCGTGCCCAAATGGCCACAACTTTGAGGGGTACGCGGCTTGTATTGACTCGGTTGATATGCACCAGGTTGTAGATACGGCGCGAGCATTGGCAGACACGCACGTATGAAAGAGCTCATCCTTATATACGAACTTGACCAGATAGATGCGGCGCTTGAGCGCTATCGCAAGACAGGTAGCGCGGCTCACATCGTTGCCATGAACTTTTGGGTCGAGCGGGAGCTCAAGGCGTGTGGGGTGGCGTTTGAGTCATTTGCACACGTTAAACTCTCTGATGACGAAGCTGCAGCATGGCTCAACCGTGCGCGCACAATAGCGCGCGAGTGGTACCGACTGCCAGAGTTGGCGTTTTTAACTTACAAAGGCATACGACTTGCCGAAGCTATCGAGCCAGCGCTCGACTCGTATTTGCAGATACTCTTTTATTACCTACTCCCACTCGACAGGCTACTTGCACGCATGCCTGACGTGGTGCGCGTTGTCGTGCCGCACAAATCGGGGAGAGTCGCACCAACGGCAGGGCTGTTTTCGCTGTTTGAAGCAAATGCTGTGTTAGACGTAGTCACGCACTTGGCGTCTCGTCGCAGTATTGCGGTCGAGACGCTTGGCCCCCGCCCAAGCGGCTCACCACAGCCGTTCCCTCCGCAACCGCTCTCGCGTGTGCTTATATCGCTGTGGAATAGTTTCGCGCGCCTGGCGGCTCCACGCAAACCTATCAAGATATTTGCGAGCGAGACGTGGGCGCACATCGCGCCGTTTATGGGCACGATGGATGACGCCGAGTTGGTGCTGATGGACCGCAGCGAAGCGCTAAAAATCCCCAAGCGACAGTTGTGGGGACACCGTATGCGATTTATCCATCCGCTCACGTGGCAAGCGCCGTGGCAGGTGGCGCGCGCACGACAGCTGGTGCGCGCGTTTGTGCCGCAGTGGCAAGTAGCAAAGTCTGCAGTCGAGGCCATACCAGCGCTGTCGTATGAAGATAAGAACTTGTGGCTACTTGTCGAGCCGGCGCTCGATTGGTTTATAGAGAAGTATGCAGCCCGACCAATCTACGAAGCGATGTCGTTTGAACGCATGTTTAAAGCAGAGCGCATCAACAAAGTGCTGTTGCGCGTGAGCGTGAGCATGCACCAGTCGCACTTTTTTATTGCAGCAAAGGTTGCACACATGCTTGGCATCCCCACAATTGAGCTCCAGCATGCCGGGGCAGTGCTTGACCGCGAGTCGGCGCACTCGCGGCTCGAGGCAGACTACTTGGCTGCGTATGGCACCGTGACCGCAGATATCTATGCCAAAAATCATGGCATCGAGCGCAGCCGCTTGCGCTTGGTTGGCTCGCCGCGCTTTGACCGCTACTTGCACAAGTCGGTGTTGAGTGAAGAGGCGCGCACAGAGGCAGTGCGCAGCGTTGGGCTCGACCCACGGCGCCCGGTGGTGCTTGTTGCAGTGGCGACCGACAACACGGTACTTATCCCGCACGAGTTTGACTCGTACGACATCGCGCACCTGTTTGAAGCGGCAAAGCGCTTGCAAGGCGCGGTACCGGGCGCACAAGTCATATTTAAGTTTCGCTCACAGTGTCCGCCGTCGCATCGGGCATATATACATGAGTTGTTTGACGGCAAAGATGTCGCTATAGCAACCGACGACTTGTACTACCGCATACAAATGAGCGACATGGTACTCTCGAGCAACTCGACCGCCATGTACGAAGTCATGATGGCGCACAAACCGCTCGTACTCTACCCGTGGCGTACAACCGACACTGTCCCGCTTGAGGTATATGGCAGGGCAGCACGGGCCGTGTTCGATGATGAGTCACTAGCGGCCGAGGTGTCGCATCTTGTTAGCGACGCATCGTATCGGGCCGAGCGAATCAAACAGCAAGACGAGTTCCTCCAAAATAACTATTCCTTCGACGGCCAAGCCGCCACCCGCACCAAAGCCCTATTGCGAGAGGGCCTCACTGTACGCGGCTGATTGCTATAAGGCTCGTTTTGTGGCACTATCTTTACGTCTATGGCTAAACATACGTTCCTAAAGGGCAAGGTCGTCCTCGTGACCGGCGGTACCGGCACGTTCGGACATGCCTTTGTTAAGCGCCTCTTACAGGAGGATCAGGTCAAAAAGCTGATCATCCTAAGTCGCGATGAGTTCAAGCAGCATCACATGCAGCAGCAAATGTCCGACCCTAAGAAGAAGCTACGCTTTTTCCTTGGCGATATTCGCGACAAGGATCGCTTGATACGTGCCTTCCAGGGTGTTGATATTGTCGTCCACGCGGCTGCACTCAAGCAGGTACCCGCTATCGAGTACAACCCCGAGGAGGCTATCAAGACCAACATCAACGGCTCGCAAAACGTTATCGACGCAGCGCTTGCCAACAACGTCGAGAAGTGTTTGCTTGTCTCGTCAGACAAAGCGGTACAGCCTATTAACCTCTACGGCGCGACTAAGTTCGCTGCAGAAAAATTGTTTGTTGCAGCAAACGCATATCGCAACGAGAAGCATGACACGGTACTTAGCGTCATCCGCTACGGCAACGTAGTAGGGAGCCGCGGCAGCTTTGTCGAGCTTTTGCGCACACAGCGCCAAACCGGCACTATTACGCTCACACACGAGAAGATGACCCGCTTCTGGATCCCGGTAGAGAAGGTAATGGATATCGTGCTCGAGACTATTGAAAAGATGCAGGGCGGCGAGATATTCATCCCCAAGATGAAGAACATGCCCATTGTGGATGTCATAGCGCTGCTAACCCCCGAGTGCAAGATAAAGACTATCGGGATGCGCCCGGGCGAGAAGCTCCACGAAGTGTTGGTTACCGAGTACGAGGCGCCGCGCACCCACGACATCGGCAGCGCGTACGTGGTACGACCAGAGTTTGGCTCTGACGCATACACCAAGTGGCTTACCAAGCACCGCAAGGCACGCACCGACTTTGTATTTTCGAGCGACAACGCGTCGTTCTTGCTAACTAAAAAGGAGGCGGCAGAAATTCTTAAACTCTAGATAGCCGGTCCCGAATACTCCGTATCGCCCTCGTCAAAGCGGCGGTACGGTTTTTCGTTTTGTGCTTCTTCGAGTGCGTGCGCCATCATGCCGGGCATGCGCGCAAAGGCAAATAGTCCCTTGCCGAGTCGGTAGTCGAGCCCAAGCTCGCACATGAGTGCGGCGAGAGCCCCGTCTATGTTTATGGGGAGCGTTTTGCCGCGCGACTCGAGCGTCTCGTGCATAGCGCGCAGCTCTTCGACATACGCTCCAGCTAAACCCAGTTCTTCGGCCTTAGCAAGTAGCACTGCAGCGCGCGGGTCGATGTCTTTATATATCTTGTGGCCAAAGCCAGGCATGCGGCCCCCTTGGCCGAGCATCTCGTCGACAAGCTCCTCGGCTGGTCGCTTAGATGCGAGCATCTGTGCCAGCAACTCGATAGCGCCCCCGTGATGATCGCCAGTTGCGAGCATGCCTGCGGCAAGAGCTGCGTTCATGGGGTTGCCAACCGATATTGCTACGCGCGGTGCAAAGCTCGATGGTACCTCGACGCCATGCTCTGCGGCAGAGACCAGCATCATGTTAAACAGAGCGAGTTCGTTTTCTTTCGGCAACCGTCCGCCCATAAGGAGGAATGCCACCTCGCTAAAGGTGCGCTCCTTTATGAGCGTGCTTAAAGCCACTCCGCGTACATAGACTTCGCCGTCCTTCTTGGTGCTAATAGCCGTGTTCCATTTCATACAAATTATTGTAAGTGTTGTTTAAGTATAGTTGGTATCTCCTCGACTGTCTTTGCGATATGTACTCCCGCAGCAGTAAGCGCTTGTACCTTAGACTCATAGCTGCCGCGCCCTCGGGACACAATAGCGCCTGCGTGACCAAGCACCGTATCTTCGGGCAACAGCGACCCAAAGCCTCCTGCCACGATAGCTACTACTGGTTTGGCAAAGCCGGTGCGGGTAATAAACTCGGCGGCGTCCTCTTCATACGTACCTCCAACCTCGGCAAAGAGCACTACCGCCTGTGTCTCATCGTCTTGCGCAAACAGTTCGAGCATGTCTACAAACGATGAACCTTCGAGCGTATCGCCGCCCATACCGACCGCCGTGCTTTGTCCAAGTCCGGCCTTGGTCAAGACAAAGCAGATCTCTGATGTCATGCCGCCGCTTTTAGAAATAACCCCAACTGGTCCTGCGGTAAATCCGCGCGTCATCTCCTCGCTGCCAATAGATCCGACCTTGGCTTTGCTCGGGGAAATAATACCGATGGCAGAAGGGCCGATGATACGCGTGTGTGACTTGCGTGCTTTGGCCAGTATGTACGCCACATCTTGAACAGGCACATGCTCGGTAAGTATGGTAACGAGCGGGATACCTGCGTCGATAGCCTCGTATGTCGCACTCTTTACATGCGCACCTGGCACAGCGATAAAGCTTGCGTTGATGTCTGGGTGGCTGCCGAGCGCCTCGGCGACCGAGTTGTAGACCGGCACGCCGTCTTCGGTGACACTGCCGCCTTTGCCCGGAGTCACGCCTGCCAACACTTTGGTGCCATAGCCGAGCGAGCCTTTGGCAGCGCGCGTGCCTTCTTTGCCAGTTACTCCCTGGATGAGTAGCTTAGTGTGTTGGTCGATAAGTATGCTCATAGCTATTTTTTGTACGCAAGGTCGACCATGATTTGTGCGGTATCGACCATGGGTGTGTCAGAGTCATATAGGTGGATATCAAAGCCTTCGTCTTTGGCCGCTTGCCGCAGCATGGCAAACGCCTCTTCGCGGCGCGGGCCGTCGCGGCGAATAACAATAGGGTAGGTAGGTTTTGGTGTTATCTGGCGCAAGCCCTCGAGCAGCCCCGAGAGTGTCGTGTAGATATCGGTAAAGTTTGCTGCAGCGCCAACCACCCAGCAACCCTTGAGCCCGGGTTTAGAAAGTACCTTGCGGGTAAGCTCGGTCACCACCTCGGCAGGAGGATTGCCCGAGTACTCGGTGTAGTTGGCGGGTTTGCCGCCAGCGCGCAACAAGGCGTCCATGTTAAGCATCGATGCGCCGCCGCCCGAGGCAAGTATCGCGATGTCGCCGTCCATGTCGATGTAGCGGCGGTCGCCCGGATTGTATTTTTCGTCATCGAGTATGACTTTGGCGTCGCCAGCAATAGCACGGCCGTCTGGCTGTATAAACAGTGGGTTGATCTCTGCCAATGTCGCGTGCTCGCCCAAAAATAGCTGCCACAGTTTAACTGCGATTTCTGTTACTGCCTCGATATCCTGCGACTCAAACTGCGCCGCTGAGAGTGCGCTAGTGAGCAGAGTAGGGTCTACACCACCGACAATGTCGATCGGCGTTATGTGGGCGGTCTCTATACCGCTGCCGCCTTTGGCAGAGAGCGCGAGCACTGGCCCGCGCGACTCGCTGCTGTAGCTGTAACTTAGATAGTACTCTTTGCGTGCCGACACGAGATCCTCGGCGAGCACGGCGTTAATGGGCTGTTTTTGAATCTGCTTTCCTAAGAGCGAGCGCAGTCCAGATTTAACCTCTGCCGCAGTGTTGGCGATGATAATACCGCCGTGTTTTTTGCGATCGCCGCTTGGTACCTGTGCTTTGAGCACGACTGGGGCAGACAGGTCGGTGCCCGGCTCGGTTATGAGCACGGCTTTGGGTACCGGGATGCCATACTTCGCAAAGAGGGCCTTGCCCTCGTGCTCGAGCAGTCTCATTGCCGCAATAGTACCTCGTTACCTTCTTTTAGGGAATTGGTTTACTATAGTAACGTATGACTGAAACAGGAGTGTTTTTAGAGGGAGAGTTGGTTAAGCTGCGCCCGCTTGAGCTTGGAGACCTTGATGGTGCCTACGTAAGCTGGCTTAACGACCCCGAGGTTAACGCGCACAACTCGCACCACGTCTTTCCCTACAATGTGGCACAGGCCAAGGGCTACATCGAGAGCGTATCTGGCGACAAAAACAATTTGGTGCTGGCCATTGTCGCCAAAGACTCCGGCAAGCACATAGGCAATATTTCACTCCAGCGAATAGACTACATAAGCCGCAATGCCGAGTACGCCATTTTGCTTGGCGACAAAGACTACTGGGGCAAAGGTGTCGCGAGCGAGGCGTCGAGGCTTATCATCGAGCATGGATTTAAGGCGCT
>Ga0114930_10003118_pt1 | contig 14635 bp, 17 predicted proteins | sample AnhtaG_FD_87300 | JGI IMG/M metagenome (GOLD analysis project Ga0114930, IMG submission 87300) | Deep subsurface microbial communities from Anholt, Denmark to uncover new lineages of life (NeLLi) - Anholt_01485 metaG | ecosystem: Environmental > Aquatic > Marine > Oceanic > Sediment | place... | reverse complement strand
AATTCAAGTAACCTATGTGTACCTAACGAGTTAGCAAGCAACGTCTTAACTGGATTCAGCTGATACTCCTCAGGCGAGGCTCTGCTGGCAAAGTGTAAAATATAATCATATTTTTCGGTACCATCAAAACGCGAAACATCCTCTTTGGCCAAACGAAAGTTACTTTTTCCCAAGAGATGAGCTATATTATCAGTTAAACCAGTTGAAAAGTCGTCTAGACAGGTTACGTTGGCGCCCATTTCTACAAGCGAATCACATAAGTAGCTTCCGATGAAACCAGCGCCTCCTGTGACCAAAACGTCTTTTCCCTTTGGAAAGGCATGATTCGTTTTAGTAACAATTCGTTTAACATCTTCTGAAATTATCTTGTCAATCACTTTTTCACAGCCCCTAGAAAACCGATCGCGTGATAAATGAAGCCTAGCGGAAGCGTAGCTGGGTTCAAAACCCGTCTTCCGTCAATAATCACTCGACCACGCATGCAAGTATACAACTTGGGATTCGCGAATTCAGGCCACTCTGTAACTATGACGCAGGCATCCGCATGCCTCAACGCCTCCTCCGCCTTCTCTGCATACTCGACGTGGGAACCAAAGATTTTCTTGGCATTTCTAACCGCTTTACTGTCATAAACGCTGATTTCACAGCCTTCACGTAGAAGCGAATTGATAACCTTTATTGACGGGGCTTCTCTCATGTCGTCGGTACCCGGCTTGAAAGCCAACCCGAGAACAGCAATTCTCTTTCCATTAAGAGGATTCCCAACAACTTGCTTCGTCAATTTCACTAACTCATATGGTTGAACTTCGTTGACATTCAAGGTTGACTCAAGCATTACAGGTAGAATTCCGATTTCTTTCGCCTTGGCAACTATCGCATTGACATCCTTTGGAAAACATGATCCTCCGAACCCTGCTCCCGCATCCAAGAATCTTCCCTCCCCGATTCTGGCATCCATTTCCAGTCCCTTTTTAACATCCAAGTAATCGACGCCTAACCTCTGGCATATGTTGGCAAATTCATTCGCAAATGAGATGTCTTTGGCAAGGTAAGAATTCCTAGCATACTTTATCATTTCAGCAGCTCTGATGCTTGTTCTCAGAATCTCACCATCGAAATCCTCATAGATTTTAGAAACTAAGTCGCCCGATTTTTGGTCAATTTCCCCTATAACAATGCCTGTTTCTTTAGGAAGCATAAAATCGTTGACAGCCCGTCCTTCTCTCAGAAACTCTGGGTTCATGCAGACGCCAAAATCTGCTCCCACTCTTTTTCCAGAGAACTTTTCTAAAATCGGCAAGACAATATCTTCAGTTGTCCCCGGCACGACAGTGCTCTTCACAACGACAACGTGATAGCCAACCTTATCCTTAAGTGCACACCCGATTTCCCTAGAAGCGCCTCTAATCTGCGTTAAATCTATGCTCCCATCATCCCCGCAAGGTGTACCGACACATATAAAAGAAACATCAGAACCTTGAACAGCTTTTTTCAAATCAGTAGTCGGCACAAATGTGCGCCTTTTCAAAACATCCTTCAACATTTCTTCAAGTTTCTCTTCATAAATGATTGGTATGCCCTGTATGAGTCTTTGAATCTTGTCTGGGCTTCTACCCACGCAAAAAACTAAGTGGCCCCTTGCAGCTAGGCAAACGGCAGTAGTTAAGCCAACGTATCCCGTGCCACCAACAACTGCAATTCTCATTACCTATTCCTCAGAAATTAGCCACTTATCCACATCTTTTTCTAAGAGACATCTATTCGCATTTCTGTAGTCTTCTGGAACTCCTACATCCCAATATTCGCATGGAAATAGGTCGCCGTTCTTACTTTTTGCATGCACAACCGCAGTAACCCTTTCTCCGCTCTCAATGGCCAACTCCATAGCATCAGTAATCTGAATTTCATTCCTCACGCCAGCCATTGTCTTTTCTATGTACGAAAATATTGAAGGTTTAAAGACGTAATATCCAGCCACAACATAATAGTAGCCATTCGCCTTCAAGGATTTAGCTGTAATTGCGTCAGGCTTTTCAACCATGTGCTCAACCGGACCAAACATTGTCCCATTTTCTTCTCGATATTTTCGGAACTTCACTACGCCAAACCTTCTCGGATCAGAGTTTACTGGATGCACAAGAATAGTTGCAATCGAATCATTTTTCCTATACACATCTATTAACGGCTTTAAACAGTCTAGAGGATCACTACTGGAAAAATCGCAGACTATCGAATCTCCGCAAGCAACAACAAAATCTTCGTTACCTGTCCAGCTTCTTGCAGTAAGAATCGCTGCACCCAAACCGGTATAAAGATCCATGCCTCTTTCTTGAACAGCATAGCAAAGCTCCATGTCAAATTTTCGACCACCTTGCAAACCGTCGACAATACCATGTTTCGTTTGAGCAGCAATAACTATCAAAACATTCTTAATTTCCTCACGTCTAAGCGCCTCCAAAGGAAACCTAATCGTAGGAACATTACCGATAGGAAGCAACTCCTTGGGAAAGGCTCCATAAGTTACTCTTCTTATTCTAGAACCATCACCAGCAGCCAGTATAACACCTTTCATCTTATCTCCCCAAACCAAAACAGTTAATCAACAAGATACACACGCGCACAATACTGAAGGAGGACTACCATTCTTCTCCACTTTCTCCACCAAACACCAAAGCCATCGTTAACTCTCAAACACATTAACCGCTCTCTTTGCCTCACAAACAGCTAAGGAAAAAATCTACAAGAACACACCAAGATGCGCGCGCGTAACCTATGAGAGCTCTCTTAAAACCCGTTAAGACTAGAAGCTTAAGCTGTGGAAATTATCTGATAAACTCTGATAACGACTATGAACAAGAAAGCAAAGCCAAACAAAAGGGCAGTTCTCTTTAAAACCTTCTTTTCAATGGCTAAATTCCTTCGTCCCCGATACGACGACACAAACTCAGACGTGATCGAAAGTACGATTGCTACGACTACCAATACAAGGCTAATGTCCCAGAAGGAGAGAGGAACCTGCAAATCTATTCCTCCAAAAGACGATAATAAATATCCATAACTTTTCCATCCCGTTGAAATTCAGCCCAATCAATAACAACCGCTCTGCCAGAAGCCCTAGACAATGCGCAAGCTATCGAACTACACAAAGGACACCCAAAACTTCCACAAACTCCTGAAAGCTTCCTAACCTCCTCACACAAATCCTTGTAAACCGACCCCTCAATACGAACATGAACCCTATCACCCTCAACACTAAACTCAAAATCCTCAGCAATCTCCAAAGCTTCAACAAAAACCTTAGGCAAGTTCCTCATCAAATATTCCACATCAACTTTGGCGAAGCTGGTTCCAAGTTCCCTCTCAAAGAGATTCGCCAAAGCAACCCCGCTAGGAACCAAAAAAACACCCTTTGGGTTCTTCAAGAAAATCCTGTCTTCAGCCTCCCCAACCTCATCCAAGGTGGGAACATAAACCTCATCCTTGGCAGAAATAAAAACCAACCCCCCGCTCAGATCCTTCAAATAGCGAGGAGGAAGATAAACACCTTTTCCCTTCAAACCAAACTCAGAAACCAACCTCCGCACATTCTCAAGCAAAGAATAAGAAGCAATATCCAAAAGATCCGCCTTAACTAAGCTTGTTGGCTTCAAAAAAAAGAAAAAGATACCCCAAAAAATCAGCGGTAACCCAACGATAGCCCAAACAGAAGAAGAAAAAACCATCGAACCAACTAGAACAGCAGCGCCAACAAACGTTACCACGTACCCAGCTAAACGAGATGGCAACCGCCTATAACTCCAAACCTTCCTCCTTAACTCCTCCAACTCAACCTCATCAACAGCAACATCCTGAACAGAACAGGCAGAAAAGCGACCAGACTCGCTATACAAAGGTTTGCCCCCCTCTTTATGCGACTGCATCTTTTTCCAAGCAATTAAAAACAACATGCAACCGTTTACTGTGACTAAAATCACTGCTAAGGGATGGGACACCGTTACGGAGGCTATCTTCCACCATTGAAGCGCACCCTCATAACGCCAAGTCTCCTCCAGTGTCAGATCTGATGCGCCCAACAGTTGCTCGTACCCATCTATAACCATATTCGAGATGAATAAGAGACTGAACCCTATGATTATGAGCGAAACTACCGTCAAAAGAGCTATCTTGAAACGGTTCCTCTTTACGTAGCTCCCTAAATCCATCATCATTTCTTTCCCACAAAAAATTATACGCGAAAGACCATGCGTACTCGCTCTAAACAGCAGCCATCTTCTTATGCGCCCCATAATCTCGAACAACAGCTGCAGATGCAAACACCAAAGTCAACGCAAACAAACAAAACGTAACCGGAGTAGTCCTTATGCCCCACGGAGTATAATTCAGCAACAAACCAGCCAACGGAACCAAAGCCAAACTCAATCCCACGCTCAACGCAAACCGCTCAATATTATCCAACTCTTTACTGCCAAACAACGCTTTTATGAGGCTGTAGCCGGGGAGAAACAACACGAAAACCGAGCCGAACACGTATCTGGCATAAACAAAGGGAAAGGCATCTTCGGGAACCACAAAAACCATAACTGACGCTACGACGGCTAAGCTGAAAACAACCCAAAACCAACGGGTCCAACCAGAGAAAAGATATTCGGTTAAGGAAGACGGACCCTTGGCTACTGGCGTCTCGAATGAAATCTTTCCTTGGCTTTCAAGGCGCAAAACCCGTTCCATAATTGCCTCCTCGCTTTCAGGAAACCTCAAACGAGCAAGTCTAACTGCTTCTTCTAGGGTTTCCGGATGTTCATCCCCAATAATTTTGATTAATGCCTGATCAAAATCGTCCAAAAAAATTCCTCCCCTTCTATTACGTATGCTCGTCGCCTAGCCTGTCATGTTCAGCCAAATCCCCACAAACCGGTCATGAAACTCGAAAGTTGACCTCTCAGAATTGTACACCCAGAGCTCAAAAAACAGTTGAAAATAAAACCCCTTATTTTCTGAATCCCATGTTGAAGAACAGTCGACCTGAAAAACCCTGTCGTTGACCGAAACGCTCTCAACAACCATGGAGTCGCCGTGAACCAAAGCATCTAATATCTCGAAGGTCACGGGTGTCTCCCAAACGTCGCCGTCTTCTAATAAGAACTGGAACTCGTGAATGCTGGGGAGAGAACTGGGCTCTGAACTGTTGGAGTTTGGAAGAGGCTGAGTTTGGTTACGAAACTTAACATAAACCAGATAGTACGCTGAATTTCCAAGTTGGTTGCCCACACCCAAGAATAGGCTATTTTCTTCTCCTGCTTGAACATTGAAGGGAAAATTCTCCGCCATATGGTTTGGACCCAAGAGCCAAAGCTCAGAGAAGCTTTCCCCACTCCTAGGAAAAGAGACAATTAGACTCAGAGCCGGAGAAGCCGCCAACAACACAAGGGCCAGACTGCTCACCTGAAACACGGTACGATAATCCTGAAACTTCATTGTCACTCAACCCTCGGCTTCATCTTGGACAACCGCCTGTAATAGCGCCTCTTGAAAAAACTATAACCCAACACACTGGCAACAACCACAACTGAAACACCTAAAACTGATATGGCCAAAAACCCCCACGAACTGTGAACTCGCGCCTTGGCAGCTTCGATCTCCAACAATTCAGCCTCATCCACAATCTCATAACCCACCTCACTCATCGACTCTGCAAAACCCGCAGCCTCATCAAAATCTCCACCATCAAAGGCCATACGAGCCTCAGAAAGCAACTCAGCAGCATCATTCAACCGAACCAACAAACCCGAAACGTCAGCATCAGCACTCTCAGCATCCAAAACAGCCTCGTAAGCCTGCGCCATCCACCATTCAGCTTCCGAGATACGGGAAGCAGCTACTTCTTGATTGCCTGCCGCAGACACTGGAAACATCAACATCGAAAATAGAGCAAAGAGTAAGACTGTCGCGGAGAGAAAACGCAATTTAGTAGATTGCATGGTAACCACAAAAATCCTGTTTCACTGCTTACACGAGAGACAGCTTTTCCTCTGTATTCTGCTTAGAATTCGGTTCGTTGTTGAAGCACATATTCTTTAGAGCCAGTTTTTCTTTGCGGGCATCATTGATTTCTTCGCCTATTCTTTTGCACCGCTCAAGGTATTCTTCGTAATTTTGCAGAAAATTCTTTCCCTTCCAAGTAACCAAGTAACATGAATCATCAACAGGTTTCAATAGACCATTCTCCAAAAGAATCTTCAAGTACTTCTCCAGAAGCCGATAATTCAGATGAGCATCATACAATATCCGGGTTTTCCTGCTCCTCTCAGTGGCGACAGACAGCATATCTCGTACTATTTCTAAACTACTTCGATTCTTTTCCTTAGTTTTAATAAGACGAAAATCCGGAATCCTAAACAACCATATCACCTTCCCAGCGTACAGTAATAAAACGCCACAACAAAAACCACAAATCAGCATTAAAGACGCGACAGGCTTTTTACTTCTTCAGCTGATAATGAAGCCATCCTCTTCCGCCCTTCTTCTTAGGTTGCATTTTCTTTTGCTTTCCCCTTCCTACGGGATCGGTAGCCTTCCATTCTCGAACACGCTTCTGTTTATTCAAAACTGCGCGAGCAAACTTTCCATATCCACCCACCGAAGGAGGAGCCGAACCAAAACGTTCACCATTCTGAACTCGATGTAAAAGCAGAATCTCTTTGAAATTCAACGGCTTGAAATCTCTTGTGGCAACTATCACTGTCCCCTGATCAACAAACAGCAACGAATAATCTCGGTTTGCAACGCCCTCAGCCCTAACCTTGTCATCTATACGATTTCGCCAGAGGAGACTCCACTCTGCCTTAACATCTTCCACAGGAACCTGAAGAGCCGCCTTTTCACCACTCTCCTGTCCCTCCGTGCTGTCGGAGCGGAAAAGCATAAACACCCAAAGACTCCTTATTACAAATCAGACTTCAACTCAAGGTATTACTTGATCAACTTTTATAAAACAAGTAGAACGATAAGTACAACTCTTAAGTACTAACAATTCAATCAACTCTTCTATACAAACATCATCAAAAAATATAGAAGATAACAAGATAACCTACTCTACTAAAGGTTCTACTACACTAAAATAATATTTCCTATCTATACTGTCCATGATGAACTTGAGTATCGACACATTCTTCGCAGCCATCAAAAACGGAGCATGGCATAGCATAGACGAACTTTCAAACCAGCTAGCTATCTCAACCGTCAAACTAAAGGAGCTCTCAAGATTCCTCTCCGACCGCGGTCTCGTGAAATATGACGAAAAAGACCACAGAATAAAGATTCAACCCATCTGGACACTTCTCCCAACAGAAGAAGAACTAAAAATACCCAAAAACATTATAGCCAATTTCGTAATCCCCCCCCACGCCAGCATCGACATTCAATCAACACACATCAGCAACATCAGCAACGTCGAAGTAGAGGTAACCCTACGCATAGACAACAAAATCAGGGAAGTGGCCATAGCCGTATAAAATTAATATTCCTCAGAAAAGAGAAGCGCCTCTGCCTTCCTCAGAACCTCCAACAAAGTTCTGCCCCGCTCAGTAATTTTGTACTTGCTCCGTCCATCTGAACCATTCATCTCCTCTATGAAACCTTTCCTCAACAAACCATAGAAATAATTGTTGAAACGCTCAAAATTCAAGTTTGACCCATACAGTATCCTCATCTTATTCGAAGGAGTAGCAGTTACTTCCAAAATCTTGATAATAATCTCCGGCCAACTACGCCTCTGAACCATAACAACCACCACCTACCATTTCTGTGACATGATAATCCACGAGTAAGATTTACTCCTGACGAATTTCATAATAGTTAGATATATACCAACATAAAAGATTTCATGATGTAATACAAGAAAAAAGATAACCTTCTTAACAAACAACAAAGCATAACCGATTCGATTATATTTATTAGCCGGCGATCCCCCCGCCATCGTCTAAATCTACGATACCAAAGAAAGTTTGGCGCTTCTACTAACAAAAATCCAATTACTGCCGTTGAAAATAAAATAACAAATAGTGGATAGATCATGTCGCCTCATTTCAGTAGTATATTTGCTCAAAACTAAAAACAACATTCCAAATTGGACAATGTTCTGAAGCCTGAAATATCGAGTATTACCAGGATAACAACTTGTCAACAAGATCAACACAAAAACCACAGATAGACAACCTCTTAACAACCCATCAGATAACACAAGAAAACACTCAAATCTTTCTCATTAACCATAAAACAAGGGACAGAGAACATATGGAAAACTTGGTTCATATGCCATTTAAGCTACCATCAGCGGGTGCATAACAACTCTTATCACTTTGCGCTCGGTAATATATTGATGGTGAACAATTTTGGTTTCTAAGCATAGAGAATTTGAAAAGAATTTTGAGACAGAGATTAAGGTTAACGGCGAAAAACTACCATTAAATCATTTTATTCAAGAAACATTGGCAAACCTGTTGATTGGATTCCTGAAAACCTTAAAAGAAGTGGATGAACCCGAAAACATCATTGAGATCAAAATCAAAAAACTCGGCAAAAGTAGCGTAGTAGACGCACACACTTATGCATAATTTCTATTCATCCTCATTCCTTTCGTATATGCTCGATTTAAAACTAGTATAGAAACTGAAATTCCCTTTTCTTTCTTGGAAAATTTTGGGATATCTCGCCCAAAAATGCGGATGCACAAATTTAACCTTTATCACAATACACACCAGCATACGAAGAGTTTAAGTTAATAGACACCGTTTTGGACTTGACATACCCAAATTTTTAAAAACAGTTTATCCCCAGCATTGCACTACTTCTGAAAACAATTAAAAACTGTGGAGTGGATACTCCGCCTAGAAAGCCAGCCAGTCTCCGCAGTGGCTTTAGCTCATTTTGAGCGAAAGACGCTCAACTCATAAAAGAAATAAAAGGAGAAGAAACAGGAAAACAAGCAAAAATCTAATTATACAACAGATTAACGCAGTAACTAAAAGTATCGTAAGGGACCTCTGACATAACTCTTATTAGCTCGGAAATACCTAGTTTACTCGGTGAATTCGATAAATGCAAAAAAGCCGAGTTGGCTCGAAAGGCGAACTTTTTCCTCCCAAAAACATTCGAGAAAAACTGGGTCTTCAAGCTCACACACAAGTCATCTACAAAATCGAAGACGACAGACTTATAGTAGAACCCATCCCAAGCCTCCAAGAAGTATTTAATGAACCCTCAGCCATCGAAATAACACTCGAAGAATTCCACAAACACAGAAAAGAACTATCTCAGAAGGCTGAATCTTGAAAATACTGCTAGACACAACCTACCTCCTACCCGCCATAGGCATCGCCATAAAAGAACATCAGAAAGATCTAACCCTCAAATTGATACAGGAAGGAAACAAAATCTCCATCTGTGACATAAGCGTCTTCGAACTCTCAGCAAAAGGAGCCAAACACATCAGCGCAGGAAAACTCCCTCCCGCAAGGGTAACCAGAGGCATAAGAGCAATCGTCTACAATGAACAGATAGAAATGATCCCAACCTACGAGAGTCAACTCCTCCTCACAGCCTTCAAACTCAGAAAAATGCTAAACGACTTCATAGACTGCCTGATCCTCTCAGCCGCCATAAACCACTGCAACATCCTACTAACCGAAGACAAAGACATCCAAAACCTAAAAAACAACAAAAAATTCAACGAACTCCTCACAACAAAAAACCCCAAATTCAAAATCCAAAAACAAACAGCCGAAAACTAAAAGCCAAAACCTAAAAGGGTTCTGTAAAGTCTTCGGTTGACGGCATCTTTCGGATTGGCTGTAAAAAATCGGTTGATAGAATTCACGAAGAGTCTTTCTGAGCTACTCGAGGGTCTCATTCAGGCTTTTTTTAGTAAGTATTTTTGGTCTCTCTGCTGCGGCCTCAAGTTTTTCGATTTCCTTCCAATTCAGATTAGACTTATGCAGCATTTTAACGATTTCCAGTTTTTTTCTTTGTTGTTCAGCCAAAGCTTGAGAGATCTGCAATTGCAGTTTATGATAACTTTCTTGTCGTTGTCTTAATTCCTCATCTGAATGCACAACTTCGTTCCATTTCATCATAACTTCTGTGGGCTGTGGTTCCTTGATTAAGTGCTCCAAAAAACACACCTCGCAGCCAAAATCAACCTTTCTTCATCAACAAGAATCCTATTAGCATCAACACTAGCTGCCACAATCACCTACATAGTCATATCACAACTCACACAATCCCCTTGGATTATACTAATCACCGGAACCCTAATTTTCCTAGCCACCTACATAGTAGCTGCGCCACTGATGGGCGCCATCAACAAAACAGACATACAAAACCTACAAGAGACCCTAGAAGGATTTGGACCCCTCTCCCACCTACTCAACATCCCACTAAACCTCATCGAAAAAATAACAACCATCTTTCAAAAAGCGTAATCATGTTTTGGAGCTAAACAGGCAAAGCAAAAACCATGGAGGAGTAGAGGGCTCCGCAAAGTTAAGGGTTAGACAAGTTTCTGTTGCACGATTTCATCTTTTGCTCTCTTCACATTAAGTTATTTATTGCTTCAAAAGTGTGTACAAAAACTTTTGTTTCTTACCAAAAAAGGTTTATATCCGCTTAAACCGCTAAACATTAGTGGGGCAGTCCATGGTTGAACTAAAAGGTTTAAAATTCACAGTGATCCTCAGGGAAGAAGACGAGGGCTACTCCACCCAAGTCATTGAGCTTCCAGGTTGCATTAGCCAAGGAAAAAACCGAAAGCAAGCCATAGCCAACATTCGCGAAGCCATAGAAGGCTACTTCGAAGCGTTTCCAGAAGAACTATCCCAGCTTAAACGAAAGCGAGAGCTGGTGGAAATAACTGTCTAAGAAACTGCCAACACTGTCACATCGTAAACTCCTGAAAATTCTAAACAAAGCAGATTTTAGGATAGTCCACCAAAAAGGAAGCCACATATACCTAACCGACGGCAAACACAAAATCACAGTTCCACGACATAAGACAATCCAGAAAGGAACGCTTCTCGCAATCATACAACAAACTGGACTTACAAAGGAAGAATTCCTAAAACTAATACACTAAACAACCCGACTCTATTTGAATCGAAACTAACAGTAAAAAAACACTTCACAGCCACAATCGACTGGAAGTCATCAGCCAAAATACTATTAGCATCAACACTAGCTGCCACAATCACCTACATAACCACCTCACAACTCACACAATCCCCTTGGATCATACTAATCACCGGAACCCTAATTTTCCTAGCCACCTACATAGTAGCTGCACCACTGACGGGCGCCATCAACAAAACAGACATACAAAACCTACAAGAGACCCTAGAAGGATTTGGGCCTCTCTCCTACATACTCAACATCCCACTATACCTCATCGAAAAATTAACAAACATCTTTCAAAAGTCATAATCATATTTGAATCCAAATAGGCGAGGATTGAAGCCTAGAGGGGGATACTATTTTATGACGAGAACAAAATTTTGTGTTCACCCTCTTAGAGCAAACCAGAAAAGCCATCTTCAAATAAACTATGCTTTGCGCAAATGATCTAATTATTTTTTTAGAAGATGAGGTTGCCTTGGTTTGCTTAGCAGTTCTGTCGGCTAAAACTCTAGCTGCATTCCTTCGAGCATCCATAACCATTATTCCAACAAATTTATCCCTTCTTATCAAACTCAACTCTAACAATCTCATCCAACTCTGCCATCATAAAAAGAACCTTCACGAATCACCACATAAAATATGTCCACTTTAGAATCGTAATGTACCCTCAACCTCCAAGGAACCATAACCTCCCCACCACCAACAACCAACAACAACAAAAAACAACCAAACTTAACGCAATCAGAAACAAAGAAACCTTATACTGTCACCTCATAACCCACATAATCAGTCCACACCAAATTTAACACTTACCACCCAAAACAAGTGCCACGAATAGTCAATCCGCAACTAGACTCTTCGTAAACTTACAAAATATTAATGAAAATGACACCTTCAGAATTCCACGAAGAGTCTACCCCTTCTTGCCGCGCCCATAACTAACAAAATTCAAATTTAAAAAACTGATTTCATCCTTTATTTGGGACCGGGAAGTTCTATTCCCGCCTTAAGGAGTGCCATCGTTCGGATGTGCTGATCTTCATCACCTTTAAGGTAAGGATGTCTCTCTTCGTCTAGTTTCTTTTTGTGAGAAAACAATTTTTCTTCGTAATCGCTTTTGATGTGGCCCAAAGCGCCTATTTCGCTAAGAAAATCTCTTTTTTCTCGATTTGCCTTTAATCTCAGCCACATAATCTGCAGTTTAGTTTTGGGGTCTTCAGTCTGCTCATAAAGATTGTAAGCATCTAACAACAATAATTCGTTGTCATAGATTATTTTCTTAGCCATAGCTACCGGGTTATCTAACCTCATAAATTGATGTATCCAATCTCTTCGTCTACTCCAATCTCGTTTCACAGCTTCTTCACTGCAGTTATGTTTAGAAGCAACCAGGGGTATCCATTCGCTAGTCTTCATCCCTTGCCTATGATAAGCAAGCATCTCACTTCTACGATTCATTATCTCTTTTTTCGTAGTTGTACCCCTCCATCTTCAATTTTCTCTAGAACTTGACCTATCAGTGGCTCCGGTTCAAATTCGCTATTTTTCTCTTCTGAGTCGAATTCGGCGTAAGCCTTCAACACCCGCTTTTTATGTTCTTCATTCAGAAAATAATAGGGTTCTTCGTAGACTCTTTCTTCATATTTGCGCATGATTTCAAAATAGCGTTCTGTAAAAACTCCAATATCCACGTCCTGCGGACCCTCTTTAAAAACAGGACCTAACTCCGAAAAATGTTTAGTGATGATGCAATATATCCTAATATCTATCTTTTCATCTAATGATAAGCACTTTTGAAGTCGCTTGTTTTTCTCTAATATGGCCCCTATTTGGTAGCATGGTTTGAGTTCATTATAGGTCATACATCTTAAGATAATATATCTTTCTTTCTCGCTTAGTACATCAGGATAAAATCTCAGCTCTTCAGCTCTCTTCCTAAATATTTTCTCATGCTCAACTTGTGACTTCGCTAATTGACTATTTTCCATGCGGGTGAATAAAGATAAATCAAGTCCTTCGCGAATGATAGGTTTAGTTAAAAAAGAATTATTTAGTTCATCCTCTTCTAACATTCAATCATTCTCCTTTATTCTCTTTATTGGAACAACCAAAAGCTATCGTTTATACCAAACAATAAGACATACGAGACTATTAATATTTAAATTTTTCGAGTAAAAAAGAAAAAAATTAGTTAAAAAACCAAACTGTAAATTCTCTTACCACAAAAACCAAAAACACAATCAACAAAAAAATTTTACTTAATAGAAACTTTTCAAGCTAAAGAACCGCCTCCCAATAAAATTCTTCAGCGAATTCATAGTTTCAGAGTCTTTCCATATTTTAGGGCGACAACTGATGCTGCTATACATAAGACTATTCCATAGAAGTTATAGAAGATCATTCTATTCGGTGGCGACAAGGTTGTGGATATCAGAATTGCATAAAACCCGGTAGAACTAGCATGCATCAAGATGGCTAAAAGCAAACTTTTGGTGTTAGCATAAACCCAGCCGATCAAAACTCTTAATGCTACAACATGTAAAAAGAATCCCACAAAATAGGGCAACCAAAAATCTCCAAGAGCACCAAAGTTTCCGAGAAAATCAGCCCACAAATGCCAAAAACCATGAACCACACCCAAAACGATGCTAGCCTACAGAACACTCATCTTTAGAGTCATTTTAGGGAACGCAAATCCTGTCCAACCAATCTCTTCAAGCAACCCCGCAAAAACACCCAAAGCAATCCCTAAAGCAAAGAATGTGGGAGCTAATTCAGCAGACACAAACACGGATAATAGACTTGAAACAATTAATAGGAGACTTGGAAAAACGAATAGTGGAAGATACCACCGTCCACCCACATTCCACATCTTTATTCTCCCAAATAACTCACCAAGTCCCCTTTTTCCATCCACAAGAAAAGTCATCAAAAGCCCACCAATGAAGGGTGCACAAAGCATAGCCAAACCCATCAATCCAATATCACTAAACTCAATAGCCTGACCCTGCAAAAATTTTGGGCCGACCACAACAAAAGACCCAATCCAGCTGATCAAGAAAACAAACACAAAATAAACTGCCACACAATGACGTCCAAATAAACTTGTATCACTCCAAAAAATCACCTCCCAAGTATTGTTTTATCGTTTTTGGTTAATTCCGAAATGAATTTTATGTGATCTGACATCTTTCTTTGAACTTTGTCTGTGTTCAGGTTCCAGTTCTTAAGGATGTTATACTCAATACGCATTGCCAGCATCGGATAGGTATATTCCATAGCCAACAATTGAGGATCAACACTCTTTTTTATCAACCCCTTTTCTTGCATTTTCTCAAAAATCATCTGAACAATCTCTTGTTGCCTAGCAAAAAATTCCTTTAAGGCTATGTCCCTTGCCCTTTGATCCCTAAACATCTCCAAAAGTATGATCTTGGATATTTTCTCTATCTTCTGATCTTCTGTTCTT
>Ga0114930_10003117_pt1 | contig 14639 bp, 12 predicted proteins | sample AnhtaG_FD_87300 | JGI IMG/M metagenome (GOLD analysis project Ga0114930, IMG submission 87300) | Deep subsurface microbial communities from Anholt, Denmark to uncover new lineages of life (NeLLi) - Anholt_01485 metaG | ecosystem: Environmental > Aquatic > Marine > Oceanic > Sediment | place... | reverse complement strand
CGAGCTGCCTTTCCTCCGAGTTTGCGAGCTCGGCGGCGGGAGAGGGATCGCCGGACCGTACGGTTCGGGTTATGCCGGGATTGGCGTCGGCTCGAACGAAACCGAGCCGCCGGAGCAAACTCTTTCTGCGACAGTGGTCACGGTACTTGTTCAACATGATTCGATAAAGCCAGGTGAAGACGGAGGATTTGCCGGAGAAGCTATGGAGGTTTTTGAAGGCTGAGAGAAAGGTCTCCTGCACAATTTCCTCCGCGAGGTGTCTATCCCAGGTCAAGGACAAGGCTCCACGGAATATCCTCTCGTAGCAGGCGTCAAGTACCTCGGCTTCCTCCGCAAGGCTCTTGTCCCGGGTCAAGAATAGGTCTCCGCGGCACGTGCTCTCGACGTGAGTAACAGCTACCGCAAGCTCCTGGCTGTTCTGCTGGCCGCACATTTCAACTCCTACCGTAGTCATTGGTCGGTTGAGGAGAGAAAAGGTTGGGTTTTTCTGCGTTTCTGGCTTTCGGATCCAAAGCGGCTTATTGAGCTTTTCGCTGCAAAAGGAACACCTTGGCGTCTTAGCGCCTTGGCGAGGGAAGGGCGGGGAGAGGAAGCCTCTCGCAAAGGCGCGAAGACGCAAAGTTAGAACACAACAAGACCCTGAAAGGCGGAGACGTTGCGTGCCGTTGGCTGTGCAAGCCTCGATAATGCGCCGGGTGAGGGTCAAGGGGCTACGAGATGTTGGACGTTGCTCGACGCGTTTGGGTTCCCTTGAAGTGGACATCGGGGGTGGCGTGCGCCATGGTGCGAAAAAAAAGGGCATTGGCCTCGCCTGGAGGCTATGCCCTGGTCTTTCTGTCCGAAGGCATGCTGGATTCAGGTAGCTGGACTCTCCGCTACGGAGAGTGTCCTATCGCGCCCGTCTTGGTCCGAATCCGCCTGGTCCGCCGCGGCCGAAGGATACGATGCCGGAGTCCCTTACGGTGTCTTCAGGAATGTTGTATTTTCGGGTCATCTCGCCGATCTCCCGCATCCTCTGCATTTGAAGGGTGCGGTCAACGCGCTGGGCGAGTTCCTCGGCGTTGGGGGCTTCATCGAGGGACTGCAATTGCCTTTCGAGCCACCCTCGGGCGCGGTCATCTTGTGCTTCGTCGATTGCGGCGGCAATGAGGGAGCGAGCTTGCTGCTGCTTCTCTTGGGGGGAAAGTGGGGCTGAGTATCTTCCCTTCAAGTCCTCGACATCGGCGACGAATTGGTTTCGGGTGGCAGGGTCGTTGATCTTGCCCGAGAAGTTCTTGGCGAGGATGTCGAGCCTTCGTGTCAACTCCTCTGGCTGGCTCATGGCGCGCCAAGCGGCGCGCGGGTCCCTGAGAGCTTCACGTTCCGTTGTCTGGCGTTGCTCGTCCTGAAATCCAGTGAACGCTCCCTGGACGGCAGCAACCTGCTGCTCAAGGACGCCGATCTGGCGGGTGATGTCCTTGTACTCGTCGGTGTTCGCGAAACTCGAGGTCCCGGCCGCCCCGTCTCCTTGTGTTGAGGCAGTTGCCGATCCGGCACCAAGGAGGGCGTTAATGCCCTTCTCAATACCACTCAGTTTTTCGTCAACACTGTCCATCTTTTCGGACATCTGCGCTATCTTCCGGGCGTGTTCTTCCTGCCGGGGAAGCAGATCAGCAGCACGGTTGTCATCGCCGCCTTTGGAGCAGCCGCAGCAGCACAATGCTACCACAGCAACGAGTGCTAACCCTTTAAGTACCATGGCAGTTCTCCCTCTAACGATTCTTCAGGTTCTCCAGCGATATGCTTTTGATACGAAGACTCACCGCCCTCCGCGTCCCCGGGGTCCGCCTCCTCTGCCCATGAATCCAGGCCCACCGCGACCGCCGAAAGAAACGAGGCCGGAGTCCCGTACGGTCTCTTCGGGAATGTTGTATTTTCGGGTCATCTCGCCGATCTCCCGCATCTTCTGGAACTGCAGAATGCGGTCGACCCGCTCGCCCAGTTCTTCTGCGTTGTCTGCCTCGTCCAGCGACCGCAACTGCCTTTCCACCATCCCTCTCCTCCGATCATCGGAACCTGCATCGTTGACTGACTCGGACAGGAGGGCGCGAACGCGTTGGAGCTTTTCTTCCGGGGAGAGTGAAGCGAAGTAGCTGGCTTTCATGGTCTCTACGTCCTGAACGAATTGAGATCTGGTTGCCGGATCGGCGATGTTGCCGGAGAAGTTTTTGACCAAGAAGTCCAGCCTTCGAGACATCTCCCCGGGTTGCCCCATGGCCTCAAAGGCGCCGCGCCGGTCTCTGAGCGCCTCCAGCTCGCTGGCCGCCTTTCGGTCATCCTGGAATCCGACAAAGTCTCCCTGGACGTTGGTGACCTCCTCCTGAAGAGCGTCCATCAGCCCGATGAGACCCTGGTATTCCTGGGTCGAGGCGAAACCGGGCGCCACGACCAACTCCTGCCCCTTTGCCGAGGACGTTCCCGATCCGGCACTGAGAAGGGCGTTGACGCTTTTCTGTATTTCGCTCAGTTTCTCGTCAACGGCGTCGATCTTGTTCGACATCTGCGCTATTTGCCGGGAGTGTTCATTTTGCTCGGCGAGAAGCCCGTCGACGCGATTGCCATCGCCGCTCTTCAAGCATCCAGAGCAGCATAGTGTCGCAACAGCGACCAATGCGAAGAATCTAAGTACCATGGCACTTCTCCCTTTGAAGCTTCTTCTGGTTCTCCAGGGATGACCCTCTCTCATCAAGACTCAGCGGCCTCTGCGTCCTGGCGGTCCGCCGCGGCCGCGGTCGCCCCCGCGAGGCCCTCCGCGTTCCATTCCCATAGACGGGATCCCTGCGTCTCTGTACGTTTCCCTGGGGATGTCGTATTTGCTCTGGATGTCCCTCAATTGCCTCATCGTATCGAAACGGCTGTATCGCTCGAGACGCCCTTCGAGTTCCTCTGCGGAAGCCGTTTCGAGGGACTGAACCTGCCTCTGGATGAATTCCCGAGCTCTCTCGTTCTGCTCGTTGTTCAATCGTTCTGTCAGGTTGGAGACCGTCCGCTGATACAGTTCCTGTGTGCTTGGGTTCTCGGAGAGACTTCGTTTGAGCTGTTGGAGGTCCGCTTCGAACTGCTGCCTCTTGACAGGGTCTTGTATGGTGGGGACGAAGTTCTGGGCGAGAGTGGTGAGCCTCCTGTCCATTTCCTGGGGATCGCTCATGGCCCGCATGGCTTGCGCGGGGTCTCGCAGCCGCGCCTGCTCCTGCTCTCTGATTATGTCCTGCTGGGTTTCAGTGAGGCCGCCCCCGGTGAGAGTTAATCGCTGCTGAATGGCCGAAAGCTGAGCGGCCATCCGGCCGTACTCCGGGGTGTCCTTGAATTCCACGACTTTCGGTCCGTCGGTTTGGCCCTCGCCAACTGTAGATGGCTCAGGCGTGCCGGAAGCCGGAGGGATTTTGTCAATGGATTGCTGGATTTCCTCGAGCCTCCTTTCGACGCCGTCAATCCTGGTGGCTATGCGCTTAAGATCGTCTCGCTGAGTCTTCTGCTGGACGGTGATCTCGATGAGCCCTTCATCGGAGCTGTCCTTCTCACATCCGACGAGCATCAAGAAAAACGATGCAATACCGATGATAACATAGGTCTTCATGGGGTTCCTCCCGTTGGGCAGCGTGCTGCCGTCCTGCTCGGTGACGCGCCTGCGGCTGATGCTCGGACACTACCGACGAGGGCAGTGTGAGCCCGGGGCCGAGGACGCTGCCACAGCTTTTTACTCAGTGCAGCACTTCACCTTGCGACATGAGCATCTCTATTTCTATTTTACCTTAAACGCGCCCCGCCTTCAAAGGGTTTAAGTTCAGAATTCGCTGGTTGCATACACGTTATCGGTGGGATGGTGTCCGACGGAGGTGGACGCTGATGTCTGCCGACCGAAAATGGCCCTGTACCCGGAGCGGCCCCATTTTGCTGGCGGGGCTAAAGCCCGGCAGCAGTGGTGACATGCCGACTGCGACGAGCATGCGAGGGACTCGCCTGCCCCGCGACGGAAACGCAGCTACGCCCGGTGCTCATTCGGCCTTTGACACGCAGGACGATTCTGGTACTATGCTGCGTTCGGGGTACCTGGTGGGCGAGGCGCCCCGGTTGAGGACGACACAAAAATGGACACCTTGTACGATTTTGAAGTCCCGAGATGGTATGCCGTTTATACCAAGAGCCGGCATGAGAAAAAGGTCTATCAGCAGCTTGTGCCGAAGATCGAGGAGGTTTTTCTGCCTCTGGTGAGGGTCACGAGCCGGCGAAAGGACAGGCGGGCGAAGTACGATAAGCCAGTTCTGCCGGGCTATCTTTTCGTCCGGGAGATCCTTTCTCCGGGGAAACGTCTGTCGGTGCTGGAGACGTTCGGGGTGGTGCGAATTCTCTCTTCGAAGGCGGGTGAACAGGCGTTGCCTGAACCTATCCCCGACGAGCAGATCGAATCTCTCAAGGTTCTGGTGGCGTCCAGGCGTGAGATCCAGCCCTGTGACTACCTGATCGTGGGAGAGGAAGTGGAGGTGATCGGCGGTCCCTTTCTGGGGGCTTGCGGACGACTGGTTCGGATCAATCCAAAGAGAAACCGTCTTGTGGTTTCGATTGACCTGATCCATCAAGCTGTGGCGGTGGATATTGATGTGCTTGATGTGAAGAAGGTGGAGGGCTGAGGCACTCACTGCAACCCGAGTTGGCATGGGAAGGAGGGACGAGATGCTTGCAGCGGTGCTGGAGGGCGTCAGGACCATGGTCCTGAACGAGGTCCCCCGCCCCACTGCGGGACGAGGGGAGGCGATCGTCAGGATACGAGCCTGTGGGATATGCCTAACGGACTATTGCGCCTACACGGGGGAGAGAACGAACTGGGAGCCAGGGCAGATCGTGGGGCACGAGATGAGCGGCATCGTGGAAGAGGTGGGGGATGGGGTGGAGAACTTCGGGCCCGGAGATGAAGTCATCGTGTCCCCGGCGATCTTTTGCGGGGAATGCGAGTACTGCAAGAGCGGTCTGCAGCATTACTGCCCGAACGGCGGCGTCATCGGGGGAGAAGGGTTTGACAATGTCTTTCCGGGAGGATTCGCGGAGTTCGTGAAGGCGCCGGTTCAGGCGCTCTACCTGAAACCGCCGAACATCTCCTTTGCCGCGGCGGCGCTGGCGGAACCACTGGGGGGTTCGTACAAGGGACTGATTTCGTACACGGGCCTGACCGTGGGGGAGGATGTTGTGATCATCGGAGCGGGGGCGATGGGACTTCTTCTGACGCAGATCGCCCACGCCGCCGGCGCCGGCAACCTCATTCTGATCGACATAGCCGATTACAAACTAGAGTACGCGAGAAGGTGCGGCGCCACGCACACAATCAACTCCACGAAAGAGGACGCCGGGGGTGCGGTCGCGGCGATTCTGCCCAAGGGGCCGGACATTGTCTTCGAGGCCGCGGGGGCGCTCCCGGCGGCTGAACTGGCGTTTGGCCTCTGCCGACGGGGCACGCGAATCAACATGTTCGGCGTCATCATTCCGGGGACGATACCGGTTTCGCCGGCGGACATCCACTTTTCGGAGACGCGTATGGATGCGTCGTTCTCCGTGACGCCCAAGGTGATGCTCAAGGCCATTGACCTGATGCGGAAAGGACTCGTTGATACGGAAAAAATCGTCACCCACCAAATCCCGCTGAAGGGAATCCAAAACGCCCTCGACATCATGGGAACGGTTGAGCGGATCAAGGTTGTGGTCGTGCCGTAAGCCGTTCTCCCAAGCCTACACTGGCCGGTCGGGAAGATCGACTGGTCATCACGAACGACCGGGAGGGACTCCGTCCTGGTCGTGCAGCTCAGAGACCCTGTAGCTCGACAAGACCGCTGCGCCTCAGGGGAATCTGTGCTCGCGGCGGGGAACCGACGAGGGGGCATGCCGATGAGAGTCCTCCGATAGCGTCCCGGTGTGGCATGGTGGAAGGCAGGTTTGAGGTCCGCTCCCGGGGCAAGGATTACCAGCTTCCGGCGTCGCGGTCTGCGCATTTTTGCGCTAAAAAGGGTTTCCGCTCGGGGGAATTTTCCGCTGAGATTGGGGCAATCCCCTCGTGCATTTGGAGGGAGAAAAGCGTTTTTTTTCGACACGGGGGAGGCATTTTTCCCCAGCGGTTTTCTGTATCCTGCGGTTTTGGTTCGGGTTATGCTAATGTGGAATTGACGGTTGGGGGTATCTCTGGCACTTTTTATGCTTATGCCAGAGCACACCAATGGTGCGTATTTTTCCCAGAAACACGTTGAATAGAACCATTGCCCTCTGTTAATCTCCAGATGAGAAGCGGCAGGTATGTTTCTTGTCGGGGTGAGGGCGCCGGAGTAAGGAAAGACGATGCGGCGCAGGAAAAACAGCAAGTTTTCGATCGGCCTGGACGTGGGGAGCTGCTCGGTTAAGCTTGTGGCGCTCATTCGGGAGGGTGGAGGAAAGAAGCTAAGGCTGCGGAAGTACGGCGTGAAGTCCTTCCCGGAGGGCGCGAGTAAGTCTGGGGAGAACGGCGTTTCCGCGGTGATTAAGGAACTCCTGTCGGAGACGAAGGTGGATCACAAGGAGGTGATCGCGTCTCTGCCCGGCACATCGGCAGTTGTCCGTCACATCCAGATGCCGCGGATGTCTCTTCAAGAAGCGAGGGAGGCGTTGAAGTACGAGGCAGCGCAATACATTCCGTTCAAGGCGGAAGAGGCGCAAATGGATTGCCACATCCTGAAGGACGCCGGCAGCGAGAAGGGGGAGACCATGAAGCTGATGCTGGTGGCTGCCCGGAAAAGCGAAGCGAAGAAACGGGTGGAAATGCTGCAGCAGGCGGAGCTGGCGCCGGTGGTGCTGGATGTAGACTCGATCGCCATCCTCAACGCCTTTGAGACCACGGGGAGGCTTTCCGATGAAAAAGAAGCGGTGGGACTCATCCATATTGGTGCTCGCCAGACGAATCTCAACGTCATCCAGGATGGTCATCCAGCATTCACCCGGGATATCGAGGTGGGTGGCGGGGGGATCACCGTGGCCATCGCACGAGGGTTGGGGGTGAGTCTTGCGGATGCCGAGGGTTTGAAGGTTTCGGGGGACGCGATCATTCAGCCGCATTTGGAGATCGTGTTGAAGTCGATCGTCCACCAACTGCGATCGTCGTTCGACTACTATCAGGGGAGTTCGGGGAGAGAGATTAAGAAGGTGTATGTCAGCGGAGGGACGTCTCTCTTAAGAGACTTGAGGGAGTTTCTGTCCGAATCGCTCGGAATTCAGACGGAGTCATGGGATCCTTTTGAGGGGATCGAGACATCGGACTTTGCCGATGACGTGGCCCTTGGTGCTCTGGCTCCTCTGCTACCGGTGGCGGTGGGACTGGCCAGCAGGAGAATCGATTCGTCATGATCGAGATAAGTCTATTGCCTGTTGACGAGGAGGCGAAGCCCAAAACCGTACAGAAGGGTTTGGGGTTCAGGGTTCCGAAGTTCATTCCCAGGGGCTTCGGGATCGCGATCGCGGTGCTCTTGGTGATGTACACTCTCTCCCACCTGCGAGCTTCCTCCTCGTCGAGGACCCTCACCGAGAGCCAGCGCATGTTCTCCGATTTGAAGAAGGCCTTTCTGGAGGCTCGAATGATCGGGGCGAGGCTCGGGCCGGCGCCCGGCGAGGTGGAGACTATGGCAAAACCGGGCGGGGGCGCCGAGGGGCAGAAGGACTCGGGAGAGCGGTTGAGAAAGAGAGCTGAGATCTTCCAGACCTGTCTCGAAAACCGCACGGTATGGTCGCGGATTCTGCAGGAAATCACGGTTTGCTGCCCGGAGGAGGTCCGGCTTACGGAGATCAAGCTGTCCCCCTTGCGGACCTTGCGGCCGGTCACGAGCACTCAGCAAGGGAAGGAAATGGAATTGGTGATTTCCGGTTTCTACTTGACGGGTGGGAACCTGGAGATGATCTTCAAAGATAAGTTAGTGAGAAACAAGACGGTCGCGGCCCACTACAAGAATCTCGTCGCCATGACGCGAATGGAAGGGGAAAGAACGTATTTCTGGATCAACTGCAGGGAGCAGTAAAGGTGACGCATCAGGGAATGAAATACACGAAGGAGCAAGCAGAAGTATTGGCGCTACTGGTGCTGATGGGGTGTGCGATCGTAGTGCTGGCATTTCTCTATCTTGTAAAGCCCAATTTTGAGGCCGTTGCAGCGTCGAACAAGGAGCTGAAAAAGATCGAGACTGAAATTGAGCAGCTCGGCAAGCCGACGTTGGACCTTGCCAAAGCCAAGAAGGAGATGGGGAGCTTGATGGGTATCATCGAGCATGGGGAAGGGGCGATTTTTCCCGGTCTGGAGACCAATCCCCCTCTGACGCAGATTTGCATCCAGGCGGCGGGGAAACTGAAACTGAAAACGGAGTTAGGGGCGCAGACGAAGGATCCTCTGCTGGAGTTCAAGGAAAGAGGAACGGACGGGACTCAGGTGACGTCGCATTACGATGAGGTGCGGCGAACGCTGGACATTCCCTCGGTGAACTTTTTCACTCTGTGCCGCTTTCTGAGCGCGGTGGAGAGCGCGAACGAGGGACTACGGGTCACACATCTGAATTTCGACAACCAGAAGCTCGACCCGCAGGACCAGGAAAACGGGAACGTGAAAGCGAAGGTGGAGCTGAGCATGCTGGGGATAAGGGAGGGAGAAGGAGAGCCGACAGACATTGATGTGAGCGTCTCGGAGGAGCTCGACGTAGGACAAAAGCGCAATCCGTTCGGTCCGCCGGGAAAGGGGCCGGGCCCGGTCGAAGATCCCTTGAGAAACATCAAGGACGTTCTGAAGGGCATCAAGATTCTGGGGGTGTGGTCAGATGAGTTGCTTATGGACGTTCCGGGGATGCCAAGCATCACGGTGAGGAGGGGTGAGACGTTCGTCATAGGGAAGACGAAGCTGAAATACGTATCCAAGGTGGGGGACTCTCACGTGTTCGAGGCGGTGGATTACGGAAAACGATACACATTAATCACAAACTGGAAAGGGCAAGTCAAGACGGTCACAGAGGAGGAGGTAAAATGATCTGTACGAAGAATCTCAAGGTGGTCACCATGGCAGCGGTCATGGGGCTGATCTTCTTCGCAGTGTCCGATTTCGCCGGTGCGGCGGAGGAGGTTGCGGAGGAGGTCATCAGCGAGGAAGCCCCGCCGGAGGAGACGCTCGGACCGGAGGAAATCATGCCGACGGTAGAGATCACCCCCACGGGGCTGATTGCGTTTGATTTCAGGGAGGCTCCGCTACGGGACGTGCTGCGTCTGTTCGCGCGGGAGGTGGAGATCAACATCGTGGCCACGCCGAGCGTTACGGGCACGGTCAGCATGAAGCTGGACAACGTAAAGTGGCGGAAGGCGTTGGAGCTGATCCTGGAGGTGAACAAGCTGAAAATGACCGAGGATAAGGAAAACAACATTATCAAGGTCATGACGGACGCGGAAGTTGCCGCGGAGCCGCTGACGACGAAGATTTACGATCTGAATTACCTTCAGGCGGCAGATTACCAGGTGGAGTCTGTAGAGTACGTCGAGGGCAAGAAGGAAAAGAAGACGAAAGATCTGCCCGGCGCCGCGACCATGCTGAAGCCTCTCCTGGCGGAGAATGAGAGCATCGAGGTTGACGCCGCCGGGAATAACCTCATCGTTACCGCCATCCCAGCGACGCACGATGAGATCGAAGCCGTGGTTGCCGAACTCGACAAGCAGACCAAACAGGTTCTGATCGAGGTGAAGTTCATCGAGGCTTCCACCGAGGCAGGCAAGGAGTTGGGAATCAAATGGGATTTCCTGAGGGAGTACGGCGTGGAAGCGTTCGGTCCGGGAACCGACGAGAAACGCACCCGGATGGGGCGCGGATACACGAGGGAGAGAGTCCGCGACGAGTCGACGTCCTCCAGCGGTTCGGACGAGAGATACCTCTGGGAACAGATCGGACGGTCCGGCTCGGTCGATCGGACGTTGACGAGGCCGATAGGCGGAGGGCTGGGAAGTTTGGACTCCAGCGGGCTGTCGAGCTTCTCGCAGGACATCACCCATGCGGCCGAGATGAAGGCTGGCACTAGCGGGACGTGGGGCGACGTAAGCACGGTAACGAAATATGCGACGCTGTCGCCGGACAACATCCGCCTGGTCCTCAGCGCCTTGATGGAGGACAGCGATGCGAAGCTGGTGTCGAATCCGAGGATATCCACGGTTGACAACACGGCCGCGACGATCAGAGCTGTCAAGAGGTGGCCCGTTCCGAGGTATACCTTCAACGCGGATACAGGGTCGTGGGAGGTTCAGGGATTTGACTACGAGCCTATCGGAATCACCCTGAGGGTCACGCCGCACATTAACCAGGACAACTTCATCACCCTCGATGTTGACCCGGAGGTCAGCAGCCAGGTCGGCACGGTGATATTCGGGGGCGGAGCTGGTGGAACGGCGGAGATACCAATCATTGACAGCCGCAGCGCGCTGACCCGGGTGATCGTGAGGAGTGGCGAGACCCTGGTCATCGGAGGTCTTGTGAAGACGGAGGAGGTGCTCAAGAAATCGGGCGTTCCGCTGCTGAAGGATATTCCTGTGCTGGGAAATATCTTCAAGCACACATCGAAGAGCACGGTAAACCTCGACCTGATGGTGTTCATCACGCCGACGATTGTGGAAGGACCGGGTGCCGGAGTTCTGGCCCCGCCAGCGGGGACCAGCGAGGAAGCTTCCCCGGAAGGGGCGGCCGTGGCGCCGGCTGCGCCCCCGAAGGCGGAATAGGTTTCGTTAGCCGGGAGCGTGGAGGTTTGCTGGCCCGCCGGCCCTCCGCGCTCTTCCGACTATGGTTCTGGGGGGATAGAGGTGAGGTCTCCCCGGATGGGCAGCATCCCGTTGGGCAAAGAAAGGTGAAGTGGTGAAAAAAGAGATCGTCATCAACGTGGAAAACACGGAGAAGCGCATTGCCCTACTGGAGGACGGGGTTCTTGAGGAATACTATTTCGAGCGGAGTGATAAAAAGAGGCTTGCGGGGAGCATTCACCGGGGAAAAGTCTCCAAAGTTGTCCCCGGGATTCAAGCGTGTTTTGTGAACATCGGGCTGAGGAAGAACGGTTTTCTACACGTTTCGGACATCGTTGACCCGGCGAAGACTTATGCGGAGATCGTAGGAGAGGAACTGGATGACGCCACCGGTGCGCGTCAGGCCGTGAAAAAAAAGATCGAGGAGTTGGTGCAAGCGAGGGATGACCTGCTGGTACAGGTGGTCAAGGACCCTCTGGGAGGCAAGGGGCCGCGGCTGACGACCAACATCAGTTTGCCGGGAAGGTATTTGGTTCTCCTTCCGCGGGCGCGCCGGAAAGGGATATCTCGGCGGATAGAAGACCGCTCCGAGCGAGAGAGGCTGAAGAAGATTCTGGACTCTCTGCCGATCCCCGATTCCATGGGGGTGATCATGCGAACGTTCGCTCTGGGGGGCACGAAAAAGAACTTTCTGAGGGACTTGAGGGTTCTCCTCTACTCATGGAAAAGAATAGCCAAAAGGTACAAGGAAGCGGAGAAACCGGCCCGTCTTCACGAGGAGACGGACATCGTCAAGCGATTTCTGCGGGACGCGATGTCGGATGAGATCACGAGGGTGGTGGTTGATTCCAAGAGCGAATACAAGGAACTGAGGAGATTCGTTCACTCGTCGCTGCCCCGCGCAGGGCGGGGGCCGGAGATCGAGCTTTACAGGGAAAAGGTTCCGATCTTCGAGAAGCACGGGTTGGAGAAAGAGATCGAGAAGGCGTTTCGAAGCAAGGTATGGCTGAAGTGCGGAGGCTATCTGGTGATTGAAAAGAGCGAGGCGTTGGTGGCCATCGATGTCAACACCGGCCGCAACGTCGGGGAAGGCGACGCCGAACGAACGATTCTGGCCACGAATCTGGAGGCTGCTCGTGAGATCGCGCGTCAACTCCGATTGCGAAACATGGGTGGCATCATCGTGATTGACTTCATTGACATGAAGACCAAGACCAACCGCAAGATGGTTTATGATGAGCTGAAACGCAGTCTCCGAAGGGATAAAGCGAGGACGTATCTTGTGCCGATCTCGGAGCTCGGTTTGCTGGAGATGACCCGGCAGAGGGAGAGGGAAAGCCTGGGAGAAGCTCTGTTCGGGAAGTGTCCGTATTGCGATGGGACAGGAGATGTGAAGCTCCCTGAAACGGTCAGCATCGAGATTCAGAGGGATGTGAGGAGGATCGCTTCTGAGAGGAAGAACGTGGACGTGAAGGTGTACGCCCACCCGACGGTGGTGGAGAGATTGAAGATGGAAGATTCCGGTGCCATCGCCAGGATAGTGAGACAGAGCCGAATCAACGTGGAGCTTCTGTCTGTGAGCGATTACCACCTTGAGCAATGGAATTGTTACGTGGAGGAACAGCGCCCCGTCCGGGAGTGAAGTGAAGGGTATGGCCATGGGCAAGAGCATTCTTGTCGTTGACGATGAACAGTCGATGAGGATCTTTCTGACGAAGATTCTGCTCCAGGAGAACTACTCCGTGGTGACGGCTTCTTCGGGGGCGGAAGCGGTCAACAGAGTGTCCTGCGATGAGCCGGATATCATCCTCCTCGACCTGCGGCTTCCGGACATGGACGGCATGACGGTCCTGGAGAAGGTCAAGAAGGTTCTTCCGGCAATTCCGGTGATCATCATCACTGCCCATGGAGGGGTGCAGAGCGCCGTGGAGGCCATGAAGAAGGGGTCCTACCACTATTTGACGAAGCCCTTCAAGGTGGATGAGCTCCTGATCATGATCGAAATGGCTCTGGAAAGGGAAACCCTTCGGCGGGAAGTTAGCCACTTCCGCAAACAGCACCGGAAGAACCATAAAACGGACTACATCGTGGGAAACAGCGCGGCGATGGGGAAGGTGCATGAAATGGTGGACCGGATCACGGAGAGCGATGCCACGAATGTCCTCATCTACGGCGAAAGCGGGACGGGGAAACAATTGATCGCCAACGCGATCCACTACAAGAGCGGGCGGGCGGGGAAGCCCTTTGTGGAGGTGAATTGCGCCTCGATTCCGGAGACCCTGATGGAAAGTGAGCTTTTTGGATTCGAGCGAGGGGCGTTCACGGACGCCAGGGAGAAAAAAAGTGGGCTTCTGGAGGAGGCGGAAGGGGGGACGTTCTTCTTCGACGAGATCGGTGACATGTCGCTGCACCTGCAGGCGAAGCTGTTAAAGTTCCTGGACACGAAGACGTTCCGAAGGGTAGGCGGGACGAAGGAGATCCATGTTGACATCCGGATCATCGCTGCCACCAACCAAGACATCCACGCCGCGGTTGAGCAGAAGGTCTTCCGTGGTGACCTCTATTACCGGTTGAACGTGGCGACGTTGCTTCTGCCGCCGCTGAGGGAACGGAAAGAGGACATTCCTCTCCTGGCGGAGTATCTCATGAAGCAGAGCAACCAGAAGTTGGGCAAGAAGCTGGATGCCATCTCGCCAGAGGCCCTGGAGATGCTTATGCAGTACGACTGGCCGGGGAATGTCCGCGAGCTGGAGAACGTGATAGAGAGGGCGTCGATCCTGTGTGGGGATGGGACTATTCACACGAGGCATTTGCCGATGAATTTGATGCAGCGGGGGCCCCGAGGGGCGGGGGGTCTGGCCGGCGATCCGCTGCAGATCGATGGGATAAGCATCGACAACGGGAGATCGATGAAGGAAATCGTCCAGAGCGTTGAGAGGAAGCTCATTGGGGAATCGCTGGAGCGGTGCGGGGGGAATCAGGTCCGCGCGGCAAAGCTCCTGGGCGTTACCAGGGACATATTGAGATACAGAATGAAGCAGTTTGGAATCCCCGCAGGAAAAATAGGCTGAACCTGAGGGGGAGCCTGCCTGTCTGCGCGAGCACAGCGGCGTAAGGGTGGGGCGGGCTGTGTGAAGGAAACGGTTGAAAATCGGAAGCCGAGACGGTCATTTCGTCGTGCGGCTTCCACCAAATGGTGCATCGCAGATGACTGAAAAAGGGAACAGCCAGCAAGAGGTGAGGCGCATTCTCATCGTTGAAGATGAGGCGACACTTGCGTTCTTTCTGGCGCACAGTTTGATGTCTGAAGCGGAAGATTACGAAGTTCTCACCGCGCAGGATGGCGAGACGGCGGTGGCCAAGATGGAAGAGAGGCCGTTCGACGTGGTCATCTCCGACATCGTCCTGCCCCGGATGGATGGGCTTTCTGTGCTGGGGCAAACCCGAAAACAGTGGCCGCAGACGAGAGTCATTCTGATGACAGCCTACGGGTCGGCGGAGATCAAGGACCGCGCGCACGAAATTGGGGCCTTTGCCTACATCGAAAAGCCGTTCGTGTATGGCAAGATGCGTGATCTGGTGCTTCGTGCGTTGCAGGGGTCCAAGGACGATTCGGCGACGGAATGAGAAGGCCGACCCCCTTGGTCTCTGGCGGTGCAGCCTGCGGGCTTGCGGAAAGGGAGGGCCACCATGACGACGGGCTCCTCGCGGAGACGAGCAGGTAAGGAGGACGCACTCTTGACATGGGAAAGGGATTGTGGGAGCCATGAAAGAGCTTAACGACATACTGGACGAGATCGCCGAGGGTCCTGCCATTCGATTTGCGGCGCTTGTTTCCACAGATG
>Ga0114930_10003116_pt1 | contig 14640 bp, 11 predicted proteins | sample AnhtaG_FD_87300 | JGI IMG/M metagenome (GOLD analysis project Ga0114930, IMG submission 87300) | Deep subsurface microbial communities from Anholt, Denmark to uncover new lineages of life (NeLLi) - Anholt_01485 metaG | ecosystem: Environmental > Aquatic > Marine > Oceanic > Sediment | place... | reverse complement strand
CGGGTCGTACGTCTCGGTCGTGAACTGGACCGGCAACGGCGGCGGGCCGGCCATGGGAACCGCGAACGCGGACACGGTGGGCACGCCGCTGCCCACCTCGAGGGCCACGCTGGTCTGCGCCGTGTAGCCGCTGTGGTCGGACACGGTCAGGGTCGCCACGTAGTTGTTGGGATCGTCATAGCGATGCGTCACGACCGAACCGACGAGGTCCTCTTGAATGCCGTCGCGGGCGTCGACGTCCCAAGAGAACCAGGCTATGCCCCACTCGTCCTGAGAGCCGCCGCCGTCTAAGGTCACGTCGAGGGGCGCGGGGCCCGATTCCGGAGTGGCCGTCGCCGACGCATACGGGGCCAGGAGGTCCTGAACACCGAGGGGGCCGCCGTCGGCCCCCAGGTCATTCCGGGAGCCGTCGAGGTCATTGTAGCCCGGCGACGGGTCGCCGGCATCGCGGCAAAGCGAGTCGCCTTCCAGGTGAAAGTTGTGCTGCGCGGGGTCGATGAACTGCGGGACGACCGCGACGTCGGTCGGATAGGGAGAGGGACCATCGAAGTTCGACGCGTTGTCGAAGTAGTCGTTGTAACCCCCATCGAGAAGGCCATCCGGGTCTGCCGCGACCGCCACGCCGTTCCAAGCCAGGATGTTGTTGCGCAATTCGACGAACCTCGCGCCCGTTTCGCCCAACAAACCTTGCACGTTGTCATACACCGTGTTGTTCACACACCGGACCGACGCGTCCGCGCCCGCCTCCAGCGCGGTCGTGCTTCCATGCAGCACACAGTTGCTCACTCCAGCCTCGCCGCCGGCCGGGGCGGAAACGGCAACCCCACCGGGGTGGCTTACTCTGAATCCGCGCATGCTCGATCCGTCTGCGAGCGCGACCAGCGCGTCTTCGTTTTTCCGGGCGCCAACCACGGCCGTGTGATACGCGCCTTGTTGTCCAACCAGCGACGTCCCCGCCTTCAGGGCGACTCGCTCCGCGTAGCTCCCCGGCAGCACGGTCACCGTGCCGTGGCGGCGGCCTGCATCGATGGCTTCCCCTATCGTGTTGAAAGGGTGCTCCCACGACCCGTCCTCAATGCCGGTGTCGTTGGCGGCATCCACGAATATCTCGCCCTCGCCTTCGCCCTCGCCTTCGCCCTCGCCCTCGCCTTCACCTTCGCCCTCCCCTTCACCCTCGCCTTCACCTTCACCCTCCCCTTCACCCTCCCCTTCGCCCTCCCCTTCGCCTTCGCCTTCGCCTTCGCCTTCGCCTTCACCTTCGCCTTCACCCTCCCCTTCACCCTCGCCCTCCCCCTCGCCTTCGCCCTCGCCTTCGCCCTCACCCTCGCCCTCGCCTTCGCCCTCACCTTCGCCCTCGCCTTCGCCTTCGCCTTCGCCCTCGCCCTCCCCTTCCCCTTCGCCCTCACCTTCGCCCTCACCTTCGCCCTCACCTTCGCCCTCACCTTCGCCCCCGTCGGTCACTACGATCAGGTCTTGGCGCGTCGAAGTGTCGGTCCCTACGCGCGTCGTCACCGTGAGAGCGACATCAAACACGCCGCGAAAGACGTAGGTGTGCGTTGGATGCTGGCTTGAGCTGACAGAGCCGTCGCCGAAGTCCCAGTGCCATGTTCTGATTCGAGACGACCCGGGGTCGGATTGGTCGGTGAATGCGACCAGAAGGGGGGCGGCGCCCGAGGTCGGCGCGGCCGTGAACTTCGCCGTCGGCCGCGTCCTCCAGGGGCAGCCGGTCAGCGCCGCCGACACGGCAACCATGGCCAGGGTCAAAGTGACGGCTCTCGATCGTGGAAGTCGCATAGACCTGATCTTCGCCTGAGCCCACGGGGATTTCCGTCATTCTAACACGCGGCTTGCCGCCGTAGGGCCATTGTGTCACTATCGAGGAAAATGGAGTTGTGAGCTTCGCCAAGAAGCACTTGTCTGGCATAATCCGGTATGTTGAAAACCAGAAGGAGCATCATGAGCAGGGCACTGCCAGGGAAGCCCTCGAGCGCTGGTTTGTGGATGCTCCGGCGCGAGACGCTGAAGTCGATCGAGAAGCACGCTGGTATGGATGCTGCCTACGCGGCTCAGAAGCGCGTTGCGATGCACGTTGCCTACGGGGCTGAGAAGATCGCTGGTATCCATGCTGCCCACAGGGCTGAGAAGGGCGCTGCCCCGGACATTGCCGGAGTCCCATTTTGCATGACAACGCTCACGAGGGTATCACGATGAACGCTCATGTTCCCCGAGGCACGAAGATACTGGCCGCCGTCTATGTCCTGACCGCCGCCGGCATCGCGTTGTTCTGGGTCCACTGGTTTGCTTCCGGCGCCTACGCCACGGAAGGCGACGAGTGCTTCCGCGTGTTCGAGAATACGTTCCCGTTGCCCGACTGCATACTCGGCCTCGGCTTGCTGGTCTCGGCCGTCGGCCTGCTGCGGCGCAGGGTCTGGGGCGTGATGGGCGGCTTGATGACGGCCGGCATGCTCTGGTACCTGGCCTCTCTGGACACGCTGTACAACTTGCAACACGAGGGCTTCACCGACTTCGGCAACCCCGAAACGTACGTCAAACTCTTCATCAGTGCGTATTGCTATGGCCTCGGCGCGGTCGCCCTCGTCTGGCTGTGGTCTTCGGAGCGCGGGCTGCTGGCGTCCGGCGGCAAGACGAACCCGATGCCGGCGGCGCGCGCCGTGCTCGTGGTGCTGCTCGCCGCCACGGCGCTCGGGATCGTCTCGTTCTGGACGTGGTGGTACGCGGCGGGACGCGCCGCCTACGCGCATGCGGCCTGCACGCGGGTGTATCACGACGCCTTCCCGCTGGCGGAACTCGTCGTGCTCGCGACCTCGGCCTTGGGGCTTCTTGGCGCCGTTCGCGGGCGACGCTGGGGGCTGCTGTGGGGCTTCGTCACGGCCGGCGGTTTTGGCTTCTCCGTGCTCATCTACGCCGCGTTCGTGGTGGTCTACCCCGAGTGGTCGCTCGTGCCCGGCTGCACGGCGGCCATCATGATCGCCGTAGGCGCCCTGATGGTCGCCGGGCTCAAGACAACGGCATGGGTGTTGCGCGGCTGGTTTCTGACCCCTCCGAGCGCGCTGGCCCAAGACGCGAGCGCCGCGTGAGTGCAACACACTGCTCCCGTGTCATTGCGAGCGAAGCGAAGCAATCTCCTTGGTGTGAGAGGATTGCTTCGCTCGCAATGAGGCCCCGAGCGCGGGATACTCGGCCTACACGTTCGCTTTGAGAAACTCGTAGCTCGCCTGGACCTCGTCCCAGAGGTCGCCCACGTAGTTGTCCTGCTCGTAGATGTACCACTCGACGCCGGCCTCGTTCCCGGCGGCGAAGATGGTCGGCCAGTCGAGTACACCCTGGCCAAGCGGGGTGAACTGGACGTGGCCCTCAGGCGTCCGCTCGCCGCTGTAGTCTTTGACGTGAATGACGGGGCACCGGTTGGCGTACTTGCGCAAGTAGGCCGCCGGGTCCGCGCCGCCCACGTGGACCCACGCCGTGTCGAGTTCGGCGTAGAGGTTGTTGGGGGCCGTCTCGGCGTAGAGCACGTCGAGCTTACAGCGCGGGTCGCCCTCGAACATCTCAAACTCGCGGTCGTGGTTGTGGTACGAAAGCCGCATGCCGGCCTCGCGAAGCTTCGCGCCCACGGCGTCGAGCCGCTTCGCCCCGCACACCCAGGCCTCGAGCGAATCCAGGCAGTCGCCCATCATCCCGCCGGGGGCCACGTCCAGCGCGCCCACGGTCTTCCAGAACCGGGCCTCCTTCTCGAAGTCCTTCTCGAACGGCTCGATGGCGCAATGCGCGGCCACGGCCTGGATGCCGGCGGCGTCCAGGGCCTCGCGGATCTCTTCCGCAGGCAGGTCCGGCATGCCGCTCCACTGGACGTACTCCCACCCCATCTCGCGCGCACGCTTCAGCATTCCGGCCAGGTCCTGCCCGCCCGGCTCGCGCATCGTATACAATTGCAGGGCAATTCCGCTCATGGTACTTCTCCATGGGTTTCCTGGCGAGTTTGCGACATTCTCCCCCCGGATGACGGGAGTACGCAAACGATCTCAGCGTCGCCTAGGCTTCGTACTTGAACGACACCTTGATGCGCGCGCGATAGGCGGCCACCTTGTTGTCCTCGACCTTCATGTCGAGTTGGGCCACCTCGGCGATCCGAAGGCCGCGCAGGGACTCGCCGGCCTTCTCGACGGCGTTCTTGGCCGCCTCTTCCCAGGAAGTCTCCGAGGTTCCGACCAGCTCTACGATCTTGTACACGCTGTCGCTCATGGAATGCTCCTCCATAGTTGGCCGGGCTTTGCCCGACGCCCACACCGTGACCCAACTTCCAGACTGTGCACACAGTCTAACCCACCGCCGGCCCACTGGCAAGCCCAATCTGGCCGGTTTGTCCCGGGCGGGGCTCTGTGGGCCCGGCCTCTCGCCGAGGCCCTGAGCCGCGCTGCAGGCAATCACGGTTGCTTCGAGAGCGAGATGCGGCACTGCCGATCGCACGCGCGGCCCTGCACAAAGGCCCTGTTGAAATCGTACCGCGCCTCGAAGCCGGCCTCCGCAAACAGATCGAGCGTGCTGACCGCTAGGCCGTCCTCGCTCACTTCGACGATCTTGAACTCGAAGGGCGTCGAAGCAAAGGCCGACACCGATACGGCAACCGCGTTGTGCACCCGGCCGAGCGTGTTGGTGTGGTTGTGACCGCCCAGGACGCACCGAATCCCCGGATGGCCCCTGATGAACTCAAAGACGGCCGCCTGGAACGACGGCCAAGGCTCGTGTTCCGGGGCATCGAGGCCAGTCTGTTCGGGCGGTATGGCGAGGATTTGTGAGTGTGTGCAAAGGACGTGGGGGCGATCCTGGTACCGGCCGAGCACCAAGCCCATCCGTTCGATCTGGTCCGCGGACAACCGCGCCGCCTGCACGTCCTTCCAGTGGTAACGGTCCTCATCCCAGTGGCTGGGAACGACGTGAATGACGCAATCCTCGCGGACGATCTCGAAATGGACCGAATCGGAAAGGAAGAAGCCGGGCGCCCGTTCAAGCCACTCGCGTTCCGCGTCGGGCCGCGTGAGGTCGTGGTTGCCGAGACACACGAAGCACGGCACGGCGAAATGAAACGCCGCCACGGCCTGGTCAATCAGGTCCACGCGGCAGGCGTCCACCAGATCGCCGCCGTGCAGGACGAAATCGATGCCGCCGTCGCGGCAGATCCAGTCGTTCAGAACCGCGAGCAGGGAGTCGAGCTTCTCGGGGTATCCCGGCTGCTGTTGGAACTCCATGGGCCGCGCACCGAGGTGGGTGTCGGCGATGAAGACGAAGCGTGTCATGACCTCAAGTCACCCCGGCTTGGCCGGACCCCCCACCGGCGCTTGGCCGGACCCCCACCGGGCTCGATCTGGCTCACACATCGGCCGAAGGCGTCCCAAGGAACCCGTCGCACCAGAACACGGGCTCGTAGCCTCGCTCCGTGGCCCACCGGAGGGCCGTGCGGACCTTGTCGAACACGGTGGGCTGGTGTAACTCGGGCAGGTCTTCGCGGAAGTACTGCTCGTGAATGAGCAGCTCGAGCATCTCGGCCGCGTGCGGCGTGTCGGTGCGGGCGTCGAGGAAGGGGGCGATCTCCTCGACCTCGAGGGCGTTGACGACGGCCGTGCAGCGGATGAAGGTCAGGTCCGTTGCCGGGTCGTACCAGGCGCCTCGGGTGTCGCAGTGGGTGCATTGCTCGCGCGGCAGGTAGTAGCCGGTCGTGCACTCGCCGTCGTAGCCCTGCGCGTCGAACAGGGCGATGAGGCGCTCGATCCCGCGGTCGCGCAGGGCGATCACGGCGTCCTTCGGGCATTCGGCCCAGTGCACGGTGGTCGTGGCGCCGATGACCTCGTTGCCGGCGAAGCGGCGGATGTGGCCGCAGACCAGGTCGTAGTCGTGGGCCATCTGGGCGTAGGCGGCGTTGCGGTAGGGGCGGTCCGGCCTGTCCTGGAGGGCGTGGAAGCTCAAGTGGAGCCACGCGGCGTTCGCCTGCCACTGCTCTTTCCACTTGCCCGGCATCTGGGTCAGGTCGAAACCGTCGGTCTGGTAGTAGATGTTGAGGTGGACCTTCGTCCCAAACTCCTCGTGCATTTCCCGCCAGAAACCCAGGTACCAGTGGTCGAACAGCGAAAGATACCGAGCCGGTTCCAGCCCGAGATCCTTCAGGAACTGGATATTGTCGTCCGCGGAAAAACGAAACCGCTTCCGGCTGCCCCGGACCCATTGGACGACGATGCGGTCGGTGAGGTCGCCGGCGCGTGCCTCGATCACGCTGGTCCGGCCCGTCAAGGCGACGTCGCACGCGAAGCCGGCGCCTTCGGTATCGGCTGCCTGCCCGTTGACTTCGACTTCAGCGCCCGGCGGCGCGCTGCCCCGCACCGTGACGGTGAGGGCGTCGCCGGTCTCGACGCCGTCATGGCGGGTGAGGACGTCGCCGTCGCGGGGGTGGACTATCTTGAGGGACGAATCCATGGGTCAGCCAAGGGCCGCGGGCGGCCCATACGAGTAACGAGCACAATCACGACTTGCGAATGCAAGGCGTGCTACATGGCGATATCCATGCCGATGATCTTCCAGGTATCGCCCTCTTTCTTCGAGGTGAACTCGATCTCGGTGCTGCCGAAGGGGCCCTCGATGATCACCGGGAAGATGGTGGCTGTGTCGCCTTCGATGGTGGTCTTGGCCTGTTCCATGCTGACCTCGAGACCCTCGAGGTAACCCATGTCTTTGGCGCCGTCGAGAAACTCCTTCAGCCCGGCCTTGTCCCCGAACTCGTAGTGTGAGAAGTCGTCCGAGTAGTAGGTGAGGAGTTTGTCAAGGTCCTGGGCCAGGGCCGCGGCGATGCACTCCTCGGTGAGCTTCGCGATGATCTCCTCGTCAGTCATGCCTTTGCAGCAGGTGGCGCACCCGCCCAGCACGGCCGCCGCCGCGAGTGCCACAATGGATAGCGCGATAGTTGTCCGTTTCATTCCAGTCTCCTTTCCGTGTTTCGTGGTTCCCATGAGTGGCCCAACGCCGTTGGGTCACTCTCCGTAATCGTAGCATACTGGGACGGCATCAGGCACCGCGGCACGAAGTACTCGCTGCGGGCATCACGAGGATCTCGGCGCCCTTGAAGTACAGCGTCCCCGCCATTTCCATGAACAGCGAGTCGTAGCAGATGGCGATACCGATGCGCGCCTTGCCGATATCGATCGGCTCGATGGCGAAGCCGCTGCGCCAGAACAGATACTCATTGCCCGGCATGTGGATCTTGCGCTGCTTGCCCAGCACGCCCGCGCCGTCGACCACCAGTGGCGAGATAGGTCCTCAGGGCTTCGCGCCAAGGCGCCATGATGTCGAGGCCCTGATCTTGCAGGTGCTTGTTCTCGAGCACCGAGTATTCGGGCCGTTTCACCGGCGAGGGGAAGTCCTCGGACGTGGCCGGCAGGAGCTTCACGTCCGTAAGGGTCTCTTCGAACACGGCCTTGGCGAACTCGTACCACGAGCAGGCGCCGTGGCACGTGGCGTGGTAGAGGCCGGGCTCGCCCTTCTCCGCGACCAGCTTGATCTGCTCGGCCAGGGCCTTGGTGTAGGTCGGCGTCGTGACTTCGTCGGTGACCACCTTGACCTCGCCGCGGGTTGCCGCCAAGTGGAGCATCAGCTTGACGAAGTTCATGCCCTCTTTGGCCAGGCACGGCGCCGGACCGTACAGTGCCGCCGCACGCACGATCACATGGTTGTCGCAATAGGCCGCGACCAGGTGCTCGCCGGCGAGCTTGCTGGCGCCGTAGACGCTCAGCGGGGCGGGCCGGTCGGTCTCGATGTACGGCCGCGCGCCCCCGTTCCCGAAGACGTAGTCCGTGCTCACGTGGACGAGCCGCGCGCCGCAGTCTTGGCAGGCCACGGCCAGGTTCTTCGCCCCCGTGGCGTTCACCGCAAAGGCCATGTCCGGCTCTTCCTCGCACTTGGGCACGTTGTGGAACGCCGCGGTGTTGATGACCACCGACGGGCACAACCCACCCGCGATCAGGTCCATGCACGCCGCCGCGTCGCGCACGTCGAGCGTATCCACATCGACCGCGTGCAGGTCCGCGTCTGCGTACACCGCGCACACCTCGGTCCCAAGTTGGCCACCCGAGCCTATGACTACCACGCGCATCCGAGCCACCTCCTGCGATTCGTGCCCACAGCGCCGGCGCACGGCCCCTGCGCCCGCCGCACCGGCTGCGAGTATGGGGACGGTCCCTGCTGATTTCAAACCATGGGGAGGGCAAGACAAACGCAACGCTGAACGCCAAACGGCCCAAGGACAACTTGAAGCAACCGTTCACGCGGCGCAGTATGGGAAGACCTACATCGAGCTGCAAGAAACGGAGCAGGACGGGGATCCGCATCGTGCTCGTGCTCGTGCTCGTGCTCGTCACTCGTCACTCGTCACTCGTCACTCGTCATCGTACTCGTCATTCGTCACTCGTAATCGTCATTGGTGCCCTGAGCGTGGGCATCGATTACGGGCGAACGGGAGTTCGCCTTAGGGGAAGCAACGCTTCCCCCGATTACGATTACGATTACGATTACGAGCACGAGCACGAGGACGAGCACGATGGCGGGCACCCCGATTTCGTTGGCGCTCCCCGCTGTGAACGGTTACAACTTGAATCCTCCATTGCGGGTGCGTCAAGCTGTTGAACGGTCGCCATTTGACGGATAGTGGGACAGAACTGAAAGGACACAGGCCGAATGCGTTACATGAGGCGTAGGGCATGCAATGGAGACACCGGCGTACTGCGCAGCCGCGGTGCGTTGCTCGTGGGGCTGGCGCTCGCGGCCGTAGGCCAGGCGGAGGCGGTCACGCTGGCGAAGGACGGAACGGCTGCGGCGGTTATCGTGACGGGGTCTTCGCCCACCGAGGCGGAGCAAACCGCGGTCCGGGAGCTAGCCGATTACCTTGGCCAATCGACCGGGGGCACGTTCGACGTGCTGGCGGAATCCGAAGCCCCGAGCGGGTCGCCGTGCGTGTACGTGGGCTTCACGGACTATGCCGAAGGGCAGGGCGTGAGCCCCGGCGATATGGGTCCAGAAGCGTGGCTGATGCGCACTGTGGGCGCGGATCTCATACTCACGGGCGGCCGGCCACGAGGCGCCTTGTATGCCGTCTACCGGTTCCTCGAGGACGTGGTCGGGGTCCATTGGTGGAACCCCTTCGAGGAGTCCGTGCCCCACCGACCCACGTTGGACGTGCCGTCCTTGGATCGCTCCGGCAAGCCCACGTTTCGATATCGCGACATCTACATGCTCTACGGCAACGACCGCGGGCGATTCGCGGCCCGGAACCGCCTGAACCGGGACGGCGATGCGGGCATCCAAGGCGCCTATGGCGGCGAGTTGGGCTACGGCCCGCCGTATCACGTGCACACGTTCTACAAGTACGCGCCGCCGGAAGAGCACTTCGATACGCATCCCGAGTGGTTCTCGCTGATCGATGGACGGCGCCAGTGGGACCGCAAGCAGTTGTGCCTGACGAACCCCGAGCTCAGAGCGTTGGTCGTGGCCAAGCTGAAGGCCTACATCGAAGGGTCTCGGGCCGAAGCCGAAGGCCGGGGCTGTCCCGCTCCGCTGGTGTATGACGTCTCGCAGAACGACTGGGGCGGGATGTGCCAGTGCGACGCCTGCCAAGCCATTGCCCGAGCGGAGGGGTCGGAAGCAGGGCCCCTCTTCGATTTCGTGAACGCGGTGGCCGACGCCATTGGCGAAGACTACCCCGAGATATACATCGACACGCTGGCCTATATGATGAACCAGAAAGCGCCGAAGACCATCCGGCCCCGGGACAACGTCATCGTGCGCCTGTGCGACACGAGGAGCAACTTCACGCGGCCTATCACCCACCCGGAGAACCAGGCGTTCCGGGACCACCTGTTGAGTTGGGCCGCCATCGCCAAGAACTTGCGGATTTGGGACTACGCCGTGACCTACGGCCGTTACCACGGCCTGCCCATGCCGACGGCCCACACGTATCCCGCCGACTACCAGTTCTACGCCGAGCACCGCGTCGAGGGCGTGTTCACCGAGCACGAGTATCCCGTCCTGGCCGACATGCGCGACTTCAAGGTGTGGATGATGATGAAGCTCCTCGAAGATCCCTATCGGGATTATGACGCGCTGGCCAAGACGTTCACGGACGGCTTCTATGGCCCCGCGGGCGGGCGAATTCGCGACTACCTGGAACGGCTCGAGCGGGCGGCCGAGGCCGCGCCAAGCTACCTGAGCATGGGGGCGTCGCCCAAGCAACACCGCTACCTGAACCTCGCGTTTGTCCGGGACGCCATGGCGGTATTCGATGAAGCCGAGGCCGCGGTGGCGGCGGAGCCCGTGCTTCTGCGTCGGGTTCGACATGCCCGGTTGCCTTTGGACCGGGCCGCGGTGGTGGTCTATCCGCAGTTGGTGGACGAGTGGGTGCGGGCCGGGCAGGAGGCCGACACGATGCCGCTGGATCGCCAGGCCATCGCCGAGCGCTACAAAGACACCTGGTACGCCCAAATCGACCTGCGCTTCCCCGAGGCGCGGCGCCTCGACGAGCGGGCAGAAGCCGACCACGAGGTCCGCTACCTGCTCGGGCTTCGGTCGCAGGTGCCCGTGGCCGCGAAGTTCAGCAATCTGCCGCGACAGGCCGTGTTTCAGTACACGGCGCAAGACATGCGCAACTGGAAAGACCTCGCGAAACGCCTACCCGATGCCGAGGCGGAGAGCGGGGTGACGAGCCGGCTGGAACTCAGCGATGAGGACATGGAACGGTACCGACTCCCCATGCCCTGGGGGCTGTACGACGTGGCCAACGGGAAGAGCGCCGGCGCCGCGACCATCAAAGCCGAAGACGTGCCCGGCCCGGGATACCACTGGTACAAGATGGGCGCCTTCGAGATCGGGCCCACCTACTATCTCTACTTCTTCTGGAGTTGGGTCATCCAGATCGATATCGACAACGTGCTCAGTCGGGACAACCCCAACCAGCAGTTCGAAGTGTGGGCCAACATCAAGTTTGAGGGGCCGGGATTCCCGCACGGAAACGCGGAAGGCGCCAACGCCATCAGCGTCGAACGCGTCGTCCTCGTGAGGGCCCAGCCCGTGGGCGAGCCGGGCTAGACAACCGCCAGTACCATCTCCCATGGCAACACGACCGGCAATACGAACCGTCGATACGGGCCGTCGGCGCCGTCGGCCTTCACCTGGGTTTCCGCGTCGCGCATGTCGGTCACCCGCATGCGATCATGGTCCCCGCGCACGAGCAGCTCGACGCCCTGCGCCGGGTCCAGGTAGGCGTTCAGCAGTGCGACAGCGGTGGTTCCTGAGCCCGGTTGCCGAACCCACAGGTTCATCCGGTGGAACGACGCGACGTATGCGGGCAGCGTGTCCTTGGACAGCCAACGCATGACGGCCTTCAATTGCGCCGATTTGCTCAGGTTCTGCAATTGCTCCCAGGGATAGTACCCCGCCACGCAGACACGCCCCCCTTCGTCGTTCTCGTACACGCCCACGCAACAAGGCGCGATCTCCGCGTACGTGTAGTCCACACAGCGCGAGAGCGCCTGCGCGCCTGCCGCCGTGGGTCGAAACAGGAGGGCCGGGCACTTCCAGAACGACTGCCGACCGTTGCGGCGGCGATCCGAAAACGCGCCGTTGAGCGGGTGGCCCGTCAACTCCTCGATGCAATCCTCGTGGCGCACCTCGGCGACCTCGAAGCCGGTCAGTGCCTGGTATCCGAGTTCGTTCAGACGGATGAGGGCAGGGCCATCGAGGTACACGCCGTGGCTGAGCACGGCCCGGATTTCGCCGTCTGTCAGCGCCAATACCTGGTCGCCGGACAGCGCGGTGACGGCCGCCCGGGCGGCGGTGTAGGCCGCAGGCAGCCCGGTCGCCCAGATCTCGTTGCAGTGGCGGGGCGCACCCGGTCCTCCGAACCACCCCCCGTCGGGGCTCTGCGCGGCGTACGTGTCCTTCACCCAGCCGCTGTGGACGCCCACGGAGGGCGCCCGGCCGAGCGTGCGCGCAAGGAGGTCCAGGAACGGGCGCACCTCTCGCAACTGCGCGATAAGGCGGCTGTACTCGTCGAGTGGTTCGTCATACTGCGACAGCACGTTGAAGGCCGTGCCGGTACATCCGCTCGCGATGTAGGCGGCCGCCTCGAGCGCGGTGGCACGTGCGCTCTTCTTGAGTCGCTGATACGGGAAACTCTCGACCTCGGATTCGATGCACCGGATGTGCGCGGGCAGCAGCGCGGTCTGCCGGCCGATGTCGTGGGCCTTGTCGGTAATGCCGGCCAAGCGGTCGTCGGTGTAGGTCCCTCCACCGGGCCGCCACATGACGACCGAGCGGCCGGGCCCGGCCAGGACCTCCGCCCACGTGTCGAAGTCGTAGCCCTCGTAGAAGCGGTCGCCGGTCATGAATCCCAGGGGGAGGCCCGGCGCCACGGCGTGCACCGTCCGCTCGATAAGGCGGAACAAGTCGCTGAGTGTGTCGCGGTTGTGGGCGAGAAACGCCCGGCGCAACCGAAGCTTGTCCGGCAGGGGCCCCGAGGAAAGGGCCTTGCGCAGCGAGTCGCGGGTGAAGGGCTGGCCGGCACGCGTGATGAACCGCTGCATGCAGGTGTCGCAGAAACAGCACGCCCCGATGGGCATGTGGCCGTATAATCGCACGTCGTCGTCGATCCAGATGTAGTCGGGTCCCGCGCCTGCCACGGCCTCGTATACCTGCACGATGTACGCGCGGAGCCGCTCGTCGTTGGGGCACAAGGAGCCCCGGCACACGGCGCCGTTCACGTCGGTCATGGGCGTGTAGTCCCCCGACAGCGAGTTGGGCAGGTTCTCCTCGTGATGGCCGACGGTGGCCAGCACGTTGATGCCCGACCGGTAGCCGCGCTGCCGGGCCGTTTCCATCCGAGCCTTCAGGATGGGCGCGCGTTCGAGGACGACGCCGAGCGACAACGGCGGGTGCGTCTCCGACGTGAACAGCGTCACTTCGTCGGTCACCCCCCGGTGGCGATCAAAGCGATCCAAGACCTCGATGAAGCGCGCCTCGTTCAGCCAGATGGGCGCGCCGATACGGAAGCAGACGAAGGCCTTTTCAATGCCGCCCCCTGCCGCCTCGGACACGCTGGCAGGCTGTTGCGCCTGCGACGGCGCGCCCGCAAGCACGCCGGCCAATCCCGAGGCCGTCGGGCCGCCGGCCATGGCCAACTTGATGATCTCTCGTCGCGTCATCTTCACGCTACCTCCCTTCTCATCGAACGGCGCGCGTCCAACAACCAGACAGCATCCGGACGCGGTTGCTGTCGCCATGTCAAGCACCGATCCCCGAACTCTCCGCGGCGGCCGCTCTCCTATCGTCTGCCCCTCGGCCACTGGGGGGCGTTTGTTCTCTCGCTTCGCCCGTGGACGAACGCCGGCTCACTTGAGATACACGATGGTGTAGGCCTGCAGGGCCTCGGCCGGGACCGTCACGCGGAAGAAGCCGTCTCCGGCGCCGACCTGGACCGGGCGCGCGTCCGGGAAGTCGGGCGACACGGCGCGGCCGTCGCTGATTCCCGGCACACGCAAGTCGAAGACAAGCGCCTGCGTGATTGCCGGGAACGCTTCGCCTTGCTTTCCCTTGGGGATCACATCGCCCGGTTCGAGTTGCACGCCGGTGGCGTTGAGGAAATGCACGGCGTAACCGTCCGGAATCCGGTACGCGGTGACGAGGACCCGCTCGGGGATGGCCACCGGCTCGAACGTGAGCGGGCCCCCTGTCGCGCTCCGCACGATGTCCATGAACATGTCGCGCGCATGCTCGTCAAGAACGAACTTGTACGTGTCGCCCACCGTGAGTTCCGGGTCGTAGTTCACGCCGCCTAGCGCAAGCGGCGTGAAGAAGCATTGGCCCTGGCCCGCGGCACGGCGCACAAGGGCCGGGCTGCGCAGTTCCGCGTGTCCTGCGCCGGCCCAGGCGAGCACGGTCGCGTCCTCATCGGCCTCGACCGCGAACAGCGCCGAGCCCAGTTCGAAGGGCGGCGCGTCCCCGACCTGCACGCGCAGCGGCCCCTTGTAGGTCCTGTCCGTTCGATGCACGCCCATGAGTTCCGCCAGCGCGTAGTCGGCCAGCAGCGTGCCGTTCTCGTCGCACTGCGATGAAACCGAGCTCACGAGCAGCGCCCCGCCCTCGCGCACGTAGGTCTCGATCGCTTCCACCTGGCGTGCGCTGAGACACTCGACGCTCGGCAGGATCACCAGACGGTATTTCCGGAGCGTTGCCGGCTCGAGGTCCAGATCGAGGATGACGTCGTGCTGGATGTGGGCGTCGCTGAGCATCTCGGTGCAGCCCAGCACGTTGGCCTTGTGGCTCGTGGAGCGGTTGTAGTTGCAGCAGGTCCGGGAGAATACGAGCGCCACGTCGGCCAACGCACGCGCGTCCTTCACGTTCATCTTGTCCTGCCAGTTGATGTACCGGGTCATGTTCTCACCGTCAATGGTGGTCATCCAGGTGACCTGCCGGTTCATGTGCTGGAGCGCCCAGCCGAAGTAGGCCACGGCAGGGTCGTCGCAGTGATAGACCAGACCGTAGACGGGCGAGTTGAAGTGCAGCATCAGCGCGTTCTTTGTCTTGCGGTAGGCG
>Ga0114930_10003115_pt1 | contig 14649 bp, 7 predicted proteins | sample AnhtaG_FD_87300 | JGI IMG/M metagenome (GOLD analysis project Ga0114930, IMG submission 87300) | Deep subsurface microbial communities from Anholt, Denmark to uncover new lineages of life (NeLLi) - Anholt_01485 metaG | ecosystem: Environmental > Aquatic > Marine > Oceanic > Sediment | place... | reverse complement strand
GGTCCCGGCCGAACGCCGCGGCGAGTTCGAGGACAAGGGCATCACGGTGCGCGACGTGCGCCCGGGCGTCGTGGCGTACCTGCAGGGGGCCTACGTCCAGCGCAGCACGGACGGCGGCGAGACCTGGCAACGCGAGGAGCTCGAGCTGCCCAAGCACAAGTCTCTGATGAACTACACCCGGGCCGAGCGGTGCACGTTGTCCAGCGGCGTCCGCCTCGCCGCCCCCTACGGCGCGCTGCCCGAGGATGAACTGGGCCGCTCCTTCATCCTGCGCTCCGAGGACCACGGCAAGACCTGGACCTTCGACACGCTGGCCGTGGATCCCGAGGGCAAAGTCCGCCTCAACGAGACCGCCCTGGCCGAGAACGACCGCGGCGAGGTTATCGCCATGATTCGGTCCGAGCCGCCGGCCGGCGGCCACCTCTATCAAAGCATCAGCACGGACGAGGGCCGGACCTGGTCGCCGCCGAAGCGCACCGACGTCTGGGGGTATCCCGCCCACCTGCTGCGGCTTCACGACGGCCGCATGCTGTGCTGCTACGGCTACCGACGCGGCGCCATGGGCATCCGGGCCGTCCTCAGCGGCGACGGCGGGCACACCTGGGACACCGAGCACACCATCGTGTTGCGCGCCGACGGCTGGGGCAACGGCGGCGACCTCGGCTACCCCATCAGCGTCGAAACCGCCCCCGGCGAGGTCTTCACCATCTACTACATCACCAACGAAGACGGGATCACCCATGTCGCCGGGACGATCTGGCAACCGCCGGCCGGGTGAGCCCTCGGCATCAGACGCGCCCCTAATCCCGGAAGCCGAATGAGTAGAGCTTGGCGCGGTCGAGCACGAATCTGAGCCGGCCTTGGGCGCCGTTGGCGGACGACCAATCCCACCGGTCTCGCCAGGCCACGGCGTCGTCGCTGCACGTGGCGGCCACCGGCGCGCTGCGGGCGCGCTCTTCCCCCTCTTCGTTCTCGACCGCCACGACGATAGAGCCGCCGGGCTCGACGTCGGCCGTCAGGCATAGTCTGTTGCCGGATAGGGGCAGGGGCTCCGTCAGCAGCACGGCCGGCTCGTCCGCGGATACGGGCTCGTATCCCGCGAAGCCGTCGGGGCGGAGGGTGGCGAGGCATAGGGAGCCATTGCGCCAGGTCGTGTGCCGGCCGTTGCTGCCGGCGTAATAGAGGCGGATCTTGTCCTCAAGGAAGATAGGGTAGGCGCCGGGATAGACGCAGCCCCAATCGTAGCCCCCCTCGGTGTCGCCGTTGGGAATCAGCGGCGTGCCGGGGCAGACCCGATGCCACTGGACGGTATCCGGGCTCCAGGCCAATTCGGTGTGCGTGCGGTCGGTCTTCGTGTCGAACAGGGCGATGAGGCCGAGGTAGACCCCGGCGTAGCGGAACACGGGCATGGCGTAGGTCTGAAGGTGGGGCTCGAGCCCTTGCACCACCACCTGCGCCCGTGTCCAGTGGATGAAGTCCTCGCTTTCGGTCCGGCCCACCTGGCGGACGCGCGGGCTCCCGCCCCACATGCGCGTGATGCCCACGTACTTGCCGAGCTCAGGCGCCCAGAAGGCGTTGTTGTGCGTGTCGCCCGGGACCGCGATCTCCGGGCACTGCACCCAGTCGCTCCAGTGCAGCCCGTCCGGCGAGAAGGCCACGGACATGGCCACCCCCTCGTGCTTGAAGAAGGTCTTGTAGCGGCGGTTCGGGTCCGGGTCGCGCGGGTCTCGAAACACGCCCGGACCGTGCGGCCCGCGCAGGACGATGTTGTTGGCCCGCGATCCGTCGAACTCACAGACCCCGAGTTCCGGTTTCTCCCACGCGATCCCGTCTTTCGAGACGGCGTAGCACAGCCCCATTTCGCGGGCGTTGGGTTTGGCCGCGATGTAGTTGGTGGACGGGCGCTTGTCCGGCGGGGTGCAGGTGGTGCGTTCGTCGATGATGAAGGGGCTGTACCAGCAGCGGTAAAGCCCGGCCTCGGCGTCGAACAGGACGTTTGGCTGCATGTTGTCGAAGCGCGGCTCCCAGGGCCGGTCCTCGCCGAACAAGGGGTTGCGTTCGTCCTTGACGACCGCGCCCAAGGCCAGCCGGGCGCCCTTCGCTTCGCTGATGACGCGCGAATCCAGCACCAGGAACTTCGTTCGTTTCATCACGGCTCCATCCTCATTCGTCACGTCCGCCGCTGCCTCAACGGAAAAGGCCCCCAAGGCCAAGGCCAACACGTTCAAGTGAACCACACGCCCCATCGTCCCCATAATGCCCGGCCCTCCCGTGTTGCACGCCGGCATCGGTCCGGCGTTGCGGCGTCCAACCGATTGCCGTATTCTACTCAGGTCTGACGCCTCCTGCGAGCCGCTCGCCACGGCTTCCCAACAACGGGCAGGAGCGGGACGGCTGCAACGCGACGGAGAACAGGTACTCCCATAGATGCGACAAAAGACGAGACGGCAAGGCGCCGCGGCGTTGGGGATGGCGCTGTGTGTGCTGGCATATGGGCCGTCGGCGGGTGCCGCGTGGCCGGCCCCGCAGGGCGTCGAGCGCATGCCGGACACCGTCCGCACGCCGGACACGAACAAGGGCGACCCGGTGGCGCCGTTCGTGTTGAAGAGGGTCCCTCTGGAGGACGTGTCGTTCTACGCGAAAGGCGGCTCGCATCCGGACACGTTCGTGAAGTTCTCTGCTGATTCGCGGCTGTTGGCCATCGGTACGTTTCGCGGGCGCATCAAAGTGCTCGACGTGTATCGCGGTCGGATCCTGTGGGAGCGCAAGGTGGCGGAGGGCATGGTCAAGACGATCGACTTCGCGCCCGACGGCCGGACCGTGTTCTTCGGCGAGCAGAGCGTGGACGGATTCGTGTACGCCGCGGACGCGAGAACGGGCGCGGACCGATGGAGGTTCCGCCTGGCGGACGACCTCGAGACCAGTGCGCCGCCGGGCAAGGACGACCCCTGGGGCATCTACCAGTTGCCCGGCTGTTTTCGCATGAAAGCGTTAGCGGACGGCGGTCTCCTGGTGCTGGGCGTCCACACCTGGGGCGATTACAATCAGGCCAATGCCGTGAGGCGCTGGTCCCGCGTGTACCGGCTCTCGCGCGAGGGGAAGACGGTGTGGGCGTTCCCGAAAGCCGGCCCGGCCCCCATGACCTTCGTTCACATGGACGGCGACGCGGGCGGGCGGCGCGTCGCCCTTCTGGCCACGGACGTGGGCTCGAACGCGCCGGACGACTGCGCGCTCGAGTCGGGCACGCTGTATGGCCTCGACGGGGCCACCGGCGGCTTGGCCGGCGGCTACACCTTCCAGCCCCTCGGGCCGTACTTCGACGTGGTGTGGTTCTGGCATTCGGTGTCCGTCGGCCCGAAAGGCGAGCGCGCCGCGGTGGGTCTCTTCGACGGCCGCTCCTATCTTTTTGACCTCGAGGCCGTTCGGCCTTTGCACGAGTTCGACTTCGGGGCGCCGGTGATGATGGGCGATATCGCGGTGAGCGCCAGCGCCACGTATACCACCGTGGCCCCCGACGGCGTCACCTACTTCCAGACCGGCGTATCGAGCGTCCCCTTGGGGTCCAAGGCCGAGAAGGTCACGGCCCCGCCCGGCCCGCACCCCAATGCGAACACGATCAACGCGGTCGACACCGACGGCCACGTGCTCTGGCGCTACCGCAGCGGACACCACTACCAGGACTTCTGGACCAGCGCCGACGGCCGGTGGGTGATCACCAGCGCCGAGAAACAAGACGAGGCCGGCCAGGACGCCGGCGTCATCCTGTTCGACACCGCGCGCGACGGAGGCGGCTCGGCCAAGTTCGTGTACTACTACCAGGTCGGCGGCCGCTGCTTCTTCAACGCCGACATCAGCCCCGACGGCTCGACTATCGCCGTCGTTGAAGTGCCCTACGTCGATCCCGAAACACAGATGCTCGCAGGCAAGTACCAGGTGCACGTGATACGCTGAGCCGGGACCCGGCGGATGGCCAAGCCGAACGTTTCACACTCACCGTGTCATTGCGAGGAGGGCTTCCGTCCGACTGCGTCGGAGCGACGAAGCAATCCCCTACGCGTTGAGATCGAGCCGTCGTGTCCCGTAGGCCGGGTTTGCCAAACCCGGCCTTCCCCGGGCCACGCAGGTGACCCCCGTAGGCCGGGTTTGCCAAACCCGGCCTCCCCCGCGCCACGCAGGTGACCCCCGTAGGCCGGGTTTGCCAAACCCGGCCTTCCCCGGGCGACGCAGGTGACCCCCGTAGGCCGGGTTTGCCAAACCCGGCCTTCCCCGGGCGACGCAGGTGACCTCTGCCGGGGAAGGCCGCCGTTGGCAACGGCGGCCTACGGGGCGGGTCGCCCACGGGCGTGGCTATGAGGGCGCGGCGCTCAGGACAGCCTACCGAACTCGCCGGCAAGCAGCGCCTTCTTGCAGTCCATGTAGTAGCGGAACTGGTCCCACGAGACGTCGGGCGGCACGGTGTGGTCGATGGTCGGGATGTATCCGCCCTCCTCGATGAGGGGGATGAACTCGCGCAGGTGGGCGTGGATCGCGCTCGGGCCCTTGGCCAGCTCGCGTTTGTCTACACCGCCCCAGAGGCGCAACGAGCGGCCGAACTGCTTGCGCCACTGCTGGGGGCTGACGCCCGAGGCGCGCTCGATGGGCCACGCGGTGTCGACGCCCGCGTCCATCATCAACGGGATGAGGAGCGTCGGGTCGCCGTCCGAGTCGACGGCGAAGTGCTTCGTGCCGTGGCCGCGGAAGAACGCGACCATCCGCTCGAGGTGGGGGAAGATGAACTCGCGGTAGAGGCCGGGGCCGATCAACGGACCGGACTTCATGGCGAAGTCCTCGTTCAGTGTGAAGTAGTCCACGTGGATCTTTTCGAGGACCGGCCGGCTGGTCTCGATTACGAGGTCGGCGAAGAACTCCATCATCTCGTGCATCAGGTTCGGGTATTCGTAGAAGGCGGTCGATAGGGCCTCGGTGCCCATGAATTCACGCGCGCGCCAGTAGAACCCGTTGGCCGCGCAATTCGTGCCGAGGATCAGGGGGCAGTCGCGCTGTTTCCAAGCGGCGATGCGCGCGTCCAGGTCCTCGGGATAGCGTTCCGGCAAGCGCGCGACCAGCCTGCGTTTGATGTCGACGAAATCCTCGGGGCGCTTGACGGGGAACTCGAGGTACTGGTCCATGCACATGCGGCCGCCGTCGACGGTCCCCGCCTTCAGCCCCTTCGTGACCACGCCGAGGTGGTTGCGGACCACCTCGTAGTCCTCTGTCTCCTCCAACACCTCGCGCTCGAAGGCCGGGATGAAGCCGAAGTGGACGGGGATATACTCGCGGCGGTCGAGGCCCAGGGCCGGTTCCTCAACGAACCAGTTCCAGGAGAACTCCTCGACGGCCCCGGGCGCCTCGTGTTGCCACCGCACGCGCGTCTGCGGCCACACGCCCAACTCGTGATTGGGCCGCCGGTCGCACGGTCCGTAGTCCATGCAGGCGTGGAAACGTTCGAGGTCCGATGTGCCCTGCACGTTCAGGGGTCCTCTCCCCAAGGAAGTGTGGTCCGGCCATCGGCACAGGAATGCAGGGCCTGGCGCGAACAGGGCGCCGTTCCAGGTGTCATTGCGAGGAGGGCCTCAGCCCGACGAAGCAATCCCCTCAAGTTGAGGGCATGTCGGCTACCTGGGGGATTGCTTCGTCGGGCTGAGGCCCTCCTCGCAATGACACGCTGCGTGTTGGCTACTTGGGTTGGGTGGGATGTCATGCTCGCATCCTCACACGTGATGTCTGCTCGTGCCTTTGCGGGCAGTGTACCTCAAGGGGCATCGAGGATCTCGGGGACGGCCTCGCGGGCGAGGGGCCGCAATCGCTCGGCCTCGGATTCGGGGATCCAGCGATAGGGCCAGCGGAGCCGGGTGCCCACGTCGGCCCAGCCGCCGATGCAGGCGAGCAGCTTGTCCACGGCCGGGTCGGGATAGCCGTGGTGGGCGATGAAGGGGAGGACGTGCCCGCCCATGAACGTTCGCAGCCGTGTCTCGAGTTCGAGGGCGGCCTCGATGTCCGTCGTCATTTGGTCGTACCAGCGCTGGGCGCCGGCCGGGTGCAGGCACGCGACGTTCGAATACGACCCGTGCGCGCCCAGGCGGTAGCCCGTGGCCAGGCGATGGCCGGGCACGAAGACGGCGAGGCCGGCCGTGTGCGCGCGCATGGCGGTGTACCATGCTTCGTCGCCGTCCGCGACTTTGACCCCGACCAGCGCGGGCACGGCCGCCTTGAGCCGGCCGATCTCGGCCGGGCTCAACACGCGCTTGGCGTGGGGCGGGTTGTAGAGCACCAGGCCGATGGGGTCGGCGGCCTCGGCCATCCGTTCGAGGAAAGCCACGGCTTCGTCGTCGGTCACGGGGAACCAGTCGGGCAGGATGACCTGCACGGCGCCCGGGCGCAAGGCCGCGGCGCGTCGGAGCCGTTCGAGCGAGATGCGCGGGCCCATGTGGCTCACGCCGATCTGGAACGGAACGCCGGCACGCTCGCAGCGGTCCGCCACCAGCATGCTCAGCCGGTCGAACTCGTCTTCGGTCTGGTTGTAGAACTCGCCGGCCGTGCCGTTGGTGTAGATGCCGTCGACGCGGGCCGCGACCAGGGCCTCGAGCTCGTCGGCCAGCCGCGCGTAGTCGATGCGCTCGTCTTCGTTGATGGGCAGCAGGACGGCCGCCCAATTCCCGCGGATCTGTTCGCTGCTCAGGGGATCCATGGCGACTCTTGAGGTAGACTCCCTTCAAGAAAAACGACGAGCGACGCGGTCATCAAAGGACGGCTACCACAGGGATTTCTTGGGGGCGTTCTGTTGCACTTCCTTCATCTTCTCCCGGTAGCCGGCCATGTCTTCCAGGCGCAGCAGGATGAGGGATTTCAGGCCGAACGCGTAGACCGGTTTCGCCAGGACCCGCATCTTGGGCGAGACGCCGCGGCCCTCGAAGCGCAGCGTGTGCGTGCCCGCGGTCAGTTCGTGAATGTCCAGCCGGGTGTACAGCATGTCGAGGCCGTCGCCGCAGAAGTCGATAGGCCCGCCGAAGGGCTGGCCGTCCATCAACGGCTGGTACTGCGCGCCAACCACCAAGTAGCCCATCACGGCCGCCACCACGTACCGGCCCGCCTCGGGCAGGTCGAAATCGATCTCGATGGACGCCTCGGGCGTGGCCGGCAAATACGCCACGGCGCCCTGCTCCCGCAGCAGCAGCATGGCGGGGTCCGCCCGAACCGTCAGATCGTCGGCGGGGATGATACGGTACGGCGGCAGGCGTTTGGACAGCGGCGGCAGCGCCTCGTCGAGTTGAGCGGGCGGCGACTGGTACCACAGCGCGACCGAGCTGATCCAGTCCGGACGCTCGAAGAAGCCCCCCAATTCGATCATGAGATCCGTGATAATGCTGCCCTTGTGCTCGATGCTGACCGTCAGCGACTCCCGGAAGACCACCGGGTCGGCCACGTGCCACCGGTAGGCCGTGACCCGGTCGCCCGCGAAGTAGCCCTCCCAGAGCGAGACGCCGAAAAACGGGCGGCAGAAGCCCCGGAACCCCCAGGCGTCGCTGAAGTAGTCCTCGCTGCCCGTTCCGCGCAGCGACGGCGTCTCCTCGCCGTCAATGTAGAAGCGGTCGTCGCCCTCGCCGAACCACCCGTTCTCGACCTGGTGGACCGAGTACACGGTGCCCACGTAGTGCCCGCGGCCCTTCGTGTCCAGGATGACGTAGTCGCCCGGTTCGGCCGGGGTGGCCTGGCGGTACTGCGCGCAGAAATATACCGTGTCCTCGGGCAGGTCCGCGCGTTTCTCCCAATCGAGGTAGTAGTAGAGGCCGCAGCCGTGCTGGTCCGACTCGTTGGTGACCGTCACGCGGGCGCTCTTGCGAAACGGCATACGCCAGTAGCAGCTCCGCGCCCGGCCCAGCGAGTTCACCGACACCGGGAACGAATCGAGTTCCGCAAACGCCCCGTGCCCCACGCCGAAGAAATCGCCCAGCGGCGCCGCCACGCTCGGCTTCTCGGACCCGTCGTAGTAGATCCGCAGGACCAGCGCGCGCGCGTAGAATGGGTTGTCCGAAGACACGGTGCACCACAGGTGCGTGATCACGCCCGGACCTTCGAGATCGGCCAGCACCAGCGTTTCGCCCTTCCCGATGCTGCGCGAATCCCCGTTCTTCTCGAGGTCCGGATCGGCGCTGCTCGCACGGTGGCTGGCGGCGTCCCGGAACACGGTCAAGCCGTCCAGCAACCCGGATGTCTCGGCGTGTCCGGAACCCGCAGGCACGGCGGCCACAGCGAGAAAACAAACCAACACCAACGGGCCTCGAAATGTCATAGTCGACCTCCTTAACACCTCTTGCCGTAGTCTCGCCGACGAGACGGCTCCTTCCGCTTTGCGTGCCCCACCCGAGAGAAGGCTGCGGGTCTCGATCACGCTCACGCCGACGTCCCCTTCGGGCCTTGGTACGCCATTTCGAGAACGCTGCAACGGATTCGGCGCCCTTTGGAGTGCGGCGTCAAGCCGCCGCTTTATCGAGGGGCGCCACGCCGCCCGGCTCTGTATTAGGTCGTTCACAGCGTTTTCGACTATAGCAGAATCGCCTGCGGATCGCCCCTCGTCTTGCCCCGAACAAGCACGCGCCGTCGGTCGCCGGGCCTCTCTCGTTGCGGGATCGCGCGTGGCTGCTGTAAGGTACACGAGCTACAGGGTCGTACGGGGATCTCCCCGCACGTGTTCGACGACTCCCCGCGGCATCTCGGGAAAAAGCGAGGCAGTTTGGCCAAGAAGTCGAAAAAGGAACGCGCATCGGTCGGCAAGACCATCAAGCCTGCGGCAGACCCGGAGGCCACGCGGGAGCGCACCCCCGAGGCGGACGCATCATCCGGGGCGCGTCGGCCGTGGTGGCGAAATGAGTGGGTGGTCCTGGGCGCCATTCTCTTGCTCGGGCTCTCCTTGCGGCTTTGGTATCTGTCTAACGCGGTCCACGCGCCCGATTTCTCGGCGCCGCAGCAGGACCCGGCGGTGCAGGATTGGTACGCCCGGGCGCTGGTCACGGGCGACTGGACGCTGCCGCCGCTGGCCGAGGGCCACCCTAAGATGGGGTCCACGCCCTACTTCCGTCCACCGGGGCACGGGTATCTCCTCGCGCTCATTTATTTCTTCACGAAGGGCAGCTACCTGGCGCCGCGCATCGTCAATATCGCATTGGGCCTGGCGGGCGTGGTGCTCGTCTTTCTACTCGGCCGGGCCATGTATGGCCGCGGCGTGGGGCTCATCGCGGCGTTCCTGGTGGCCACGTATTGGGTCTTCATCTTCTGGGAAGGCGAGGTGAACGACCCGTGCCTGTTCGTTTTCCTCGTGCCGTTGCTGATGCACTGGCTTCGCCGGTGGGCTGGGACGATGACGTTCCGGCGCGCGGCCCTGGTGGGGGTGACGACGGGCTGCTATGCCCTCATGCGGCCCAACATCCTGCTGTTCGGCCCGGTGATGGCGGCGTGGATGCTGTGGGTCGCGTGGCGGCGCGGGCGGCTGCGCGCCGTGGTTCCGTCGTGGTGCGCCTTGGCTCTGTGCACGTTCGCCGTGATCGCCCCCGTGACCATCCGCAACTACGTCGTGTCCGGCGGCGAGTTCGTGCCCATTTCGACCTACTTCGGCGAGAACCTCGTTATCGGCAACAACGAGGACTCCGACGGCGTCACCCCGTGGCTGCCTTATCTACAGGGGCTCGAGGGGACCGGCATGTGGTCGGTGTGGGTCTACGACAACGTGGTCAAGGGCCTGGGCAAGGAACTGGGCATCGAGGACATCACCCACTCGGAGGCGTCGAGCCGGTTCACGCGCAAGGCCCTGGCCTTCATCAGGGGCCACAAGCTGCACACGCTGAAGATGATGGCCAGGAAGGCCGTGCTGTTCTGGACCCCCGTCGAGATCACCTGCAACAAGGTCGTCCAATTCGAGAAGGAATGGTACCCGCCGCTGAAGTACCTGCCCGGTTTCGCGATGGCCCTGGCGTTGTGGGTGTTCGGCACGGCCATGTTGGTTGTCGATCTGAAGGGCCGCCGCGTCCTTGGCCACGCCACGGCCGAGGGTGCGACGAACACCGAGATGTCGCTGCTGCTCTTCGCGTTCCTGTTCATGTACTTCGCGTCCTTCCTCATGTTCTTTGTCAATGGCCGCGCCCGCGTGCCCATCATCCCCGTCATGTTGCTCGTCGGCGCCTACGGCGTGTACCGGGCGGGCCAGTTTGCGGCCGCCCGCGACTACCGGCGAACGGGGCTGTGCGTCGGCGCGTTTGCGCTGCTGTGGGTCCTGGGCTCGATCGAGTACATCGACTTCGAGCCGGATCGCGCCCGGTGGTACTACCAGCGCGCCGAGTCCTATCTGCGCCGCGGCATGGTGGACGAGGCCCTCGCGGAGGCCGACCACCTGCTCGAGGCGCCCGACGCCGCCTCGTACATGAACATGCGGCTCGGGCGGTGGTTTGCGGCCGAGGGCCGCGAGGATCGGGCGTTCCGGCACTTCATGGCGGCGTTGCGCGATCATCCCGCCGACCTGGACGTGCAGCTCAGCGGCGCGGTCGAGCTCATCAAGATCGGCAAGATCCAGCAAGGCATCCAGCACTACCATGAGTCCATCGAGCTCGACCCGACCGACGCGCGCGCCCACAACAACCTAGGCCTCCTGTTGGCCGAGCAGGGACAGTACGCCGAGGCCGTCAAGCACTTCCGGGCCGCCATTCAGGGCGACCCTGAATTCGTGCTCGCGTACAACAACCTAGGCAACCTCCTGGGACGCCTCGGGCGCTATGAGGACGCCGTGGTCCATTTCACCGAAGCCGTCAAGCTCAAGCCGGACGAACAGGACTTCCACTACAACCTCGCCGTCCACCTCGCCAACGCGGGCCGCACCGACCAGGCCCTCGAACGCTACCGCGTCGCCCTCGGGCTCAACCCAGACGACGCCCGCGCCCACAACAACCTCGGCCTCATCCTCGCCGGCCGCGGGCAACCCGACGAGGCGGTCCGCCACTACGAGGAGGCGCTCCGGGTCGTGCCGGATTTCGTGCTCGTGTACGCCAACTGGGGGAACCTGCTGGCCGACCAGGGCGACCTCGAGGCAGCGGTCGCCATGTACGAGAAGGGCCTGGCCCTGGCCCCGGAGGACGCCGGTCTGCACAACGGCTTGGGCTTCCTGTATGCGCGGGCCGGGAACGCACAAGAGGCCGTCGCGCACTACGTCGAGGCGCTGCGCATCGCGCCCGACTATCCGCTGGCGCACAACAACCTGGGCAATGCGCTCGCCGCGCAAGGCAAGATCGACGACGCCGTCGCCCACTACCAGCGCGCACTCGATATCGACCCGCGGGACAAGTACGCCCACTTCAACCTCGGCAACCTGTATTGGGATCAGGACGACCCGGACCAGGCCATCGCCCACTTCCTCCAGGCCCTCGAGAACGACCCGACGAATGCCGACGTCCCGAACAACCTGGCCAACGCCCTGGTCCGCAAGGTGCGGTTCGACGAGGCCGTCCGCTACTATGAACGCGCGCTGCGTATCAACCCGGACTACGCCAACGCGCACTTCAATCTCGGCCAGGTGCTCCATGCCCTGAAGCGCTACGACCAGGCCGTCGAGCACTTCCGGCGCGTCATCGAGATCGACCCCGACTACCCGAACGCCCGCCAGAGCCTCGAGAGGACCCAGGCGGAGCGCCGCAAGCAGCGGGAGGCCACCGGGCTGTGACGCGCACGAAGAAACGCCGGGCCGACAACACCCGAACACAGGAAGACGCGCCTGCGCTATCGACCCCCACGGCCGGCCTGTCCGACCGGCGCACCTACCTCATTCTCGGCATTATCCTGTTGGTGGGCCTGGCCCTGCGGGGGGTCTACCTGGCCGAGATCATCCGCGAGCCCGACTTCGCCTTCCCTTCGATGGACCCGCAGTACAACGACTACTGGGCGCGGGGGATGGTCACCGGGGACTGGACGCCGCCGGAGGGCTACCCGGACCCGCAGATACGCACCACGCCGCACGGACGGCCCTGCGGGTACCCCTACTTCCTCTCCTTCGTGTACCGCATCTTCGGCTTGGGCTACCTGGCGCCCCGGCTGGTCCAGATGGCCTTGGGCCTGGTCAACGGCGTGCTGATGTTCTACCTGGCGCGCGCCGTGTTCGGGCGCGTCGTGGCCCTTATCGCCGCGGCCTTCATGGTGACGTATTGGGTCTTCATCCATTTCGAGGGCGAGCTCACCTACCCGGTCGTCGCCGTGCTTATCCTGCTCGTCTTCATGCATGCGCTGCGGTGGTGGGCGTTGAGGCCGACGGTCCCGCGCGCGCTGGCCGCAGGCCTGCTCTTCGGCCTATTCGGCCTGTTTCGCCCCAACGCGTTCCTGTTCGGCCCGATCCTTGTCGGCTGGATCTTCTGGGTGCTGGACGGCCCCCGCCGCTTCCGCCGGTTTCTCCTCCAGTCCGCGGTCCTGACCGCCGCGACCGTCCTGGCCATCGCCCCGGCCCTGATTCGGAACGTCGTCGTGGCCCGTGACTTCGTGTTCCTATCGTCGTACGGCGGCTTGAACCTGTGGGCCGGCAACAACGCGAACGCGGACTGCGTTACGCCCAAGATCCCCGACCTCGAGGAGATCGCCGGTTTCGAGGACTGGACGTGCTTTCACTATCCCCTGATCGTCCGTGGGCTCGGGCGCAAGCTGGGCAATCCCGACCTGAAGTTTTCCGAGGCGAACCGGTATTTCTATCGCAAAGGCCGGGCGTTTATCTTCAGCCACCCGCTGAAAACGCTGCAACTGGTGGGGAAACGCGCGCTGATCTTCTGGGGGCCCACCGAGACCACCAACGACAAAGTCCTGCACTGGGTCAAGAAGAATTCGCCCACGCTGCGCTGGCTGCCGGGGTTCCCGAAGGTCCTGGCGGTGTTTGTCCTCGGTTCCGTCCTGTTCTTTCTCGACCTGCGCCGGCGGCCCTCGAGGCGCTCCGAGGCCGAACGGCAGCGCACCGCGGTCGCCCTCATCATGTTCCTGTTCATCGTGGCCTATTTCGCTTCCGTCATGCCCTACTTCGTGGCCGGCCGCTACCGCATTCCCGTGATCCCCTTCCTGCTCCTCTTCGGGGCCTACGGCGTGCATCGCATCGCCCAGTTCATTGCCGGGGCCGAGCGCCGCCGGGCCGGCATTTGGGTGGCCGCGGGGGCGCTCGTGTGCGGCGTCGGCAGCATCCAGTTCTACTCCTACTGGCCGGACCTGGCCATCTGGCACCAGCACCGCGGCAAGGCCTTCGAGCAACAGGGCGAGTTGGACAAGGCCGTGGCCGAGGTGCGCAAGGAACTCGAGATCGACCCGCGCTACGGCGACGGGTACAACTTCCTCGGCAAGCTCCTCGAGAAGCAGGGCAAGATCGACGAGGCGATCGGCGTGTATCGCAAGGTGCTCGAGTTGGAGCCCGACAACCACGTGGCCATGAACAACCTTGGCTTTCTCCTCGGCGGCAAGGGCCGCACGGAAGACGCCATGAGATGGCTCGAAAAGGCGCTCGATACCAACCCCCTGTTCGGGCTTGCCCACAACAATCTCGGCAACCTGCTCAGCGAACAGGGACGCTATGAGGAGGCCATCGAGCATTACGAGACCGCGCTCGAGATCGACCCGCAAGACCGCTTCGCCGACTACAACCTCGGGAACGCCTATGCCGCGCTCGGCCGGATCGAGGAGGCCGCCCGGCATTACGAGCGCGCGATGCAGTTGGACACGCGGAATCCGGATATCCCGAACAACCTCGGGCTCGCACTGGCCCGGCACGGCAAGTCGGCCGACGCCATGCGCTGCTACGAGGCGGCCCTGGCCATCGACCCGACCTACGCCAATGCGCACAACAACCTGGGTTATGAGCTGGCCGGGCTCGGCCGCTTCGACGAGGCCGCCGCGCACTATGAGGAAGCGCTGCGTCTGAAGCCCGACTTTCCGCTTGTCCACAACAACTTCGGCGGGCTCCTGGCCGACCAAGGCCGGCTGGATGAGGCGATGGCCCACTACCGCCGGGCGCTCGAGATCGACCCGAAGGACCCGCATGCGGCCTTCAACATCGCCGAACGGCTCGCGGCCCAGGAGAAGTGGGCCGAGGCCACGGCCTACTACCTCGAGGCCATGGAGAACGCGCCCCGCAACCCGGACGTCCCGAACAACCTGGCCAACGCGCTGGTCCGGCAGAAGCGGATTGCCGACGCGGTCCGGTACTACGAGCGTGCGCTGAGTATCGATCCGGAGTACGGCCCCGCACGGGAGAACCTCAAACGCCTGCGCGAGGCCATCCAGTGACGCACCAACGCACCCGAAAAAAACGGCACACGACCTCGGTGACGGCTACAGCCTCAGAAGACCCCGGGACCAACGCCCTCGCTGTGGCGCCGTCCGCGGCCAAGCCGCTCTGGCGCCGTCCCGAGGGGGCCGCCCTCGCCCTGATCCTCGTCGCCGGCCTGGTCCTGCGCGTGGCCTACCTGCGGGAGGTTGCGCGCGACCCCGCCATCGCCGCGCCGGGCGACGCCGCGAGGTTTGTGGATGACTGGGCGAGGGCGCTGGCCTCCGGGGAGGCCCTTACGCTCGAGGACGGCTACGCCGTGCCGGTTCGCGAGTATCCCTACT
>Ga0114930_10003114_pt1 | contig 14655 bp, 13 predicted proteins | sample AnhtaG_FD_87300 | JGI IMG/M metagenome (GOLD analysis project Ga0114930, IMG submission 87300) | Deep subsurface microbial communities from Anholt, Denmark to uncover new lineages of life (NeLLi) - Anholt_01485 metaG | ecosystem: Environmental > Aquatic > Marine > Oceanic > Sediment | place... | reverse complement strand
CCTGGGGCGCGAAGAACCCCGGACCGGCAGAGCGAGGGAGCGGAGGAAAGGAAAAGCGAAGGACCCATCGCCGTCTGGTCGTGCTCCCGTGGCGCCTGGTCTCCGATTCACCCACTCCCTCGTCCTCAGCATACTGGCAGGTACGGCGATCGCAGCCCTCATGGCACGCGCTTGGGTTCAGGCCGCCTATTGGCACGACAGCATCACGCTCTTTCAACATGCGCTCAATGTCACTGCCGACAACGTCGTGGCGCATAATAATCTGGGAGTCGCCCTGTCCCGCGAGGGCAAGAGCGACGAGGCTATTGACCATTTTTCCAAGGTGCTGGAGATGGATCCTGATCATGCGGACGCTCATACCAATCTGGGCGTCGTTCTGGCCAATCAGGGGAACCTTGAAGACGCTATCGCGCATTATTCCAAGGCATTGCAGGTCAAACCGGACAATGCAGAGGCGCATACCGACCTGGGAGTTGCCCTGGCCCGCCAAGGTCAGATGGATGAGGCCATTCACCATTTTTCCGAGGCGCTGGAGATCGATCCCAACCACGCGGGTGCGCACACCAACATGGGCAACGCTCTAGCCTACCAGGGGAACTTCGAAGATGCTATTGCGCATTTTTCCAAGGCATTGGACATCAAACCGGACAATCCAGAGGCGCACACCAACCTCGGCCTCACTTTCCAAAAGCAGGGAAAGATTGACGAGGCTGTACACGAGTTCAGGAAGGCGATCCGCATCAAGCCGGACCTTGCCCCCGTGCATTATTACTTGGCGTCGGCACTGTTGTCCAGGGGAGATTACGCCGAGGCCTGGCAGGAAATCCACCTATACCAAGAGTACGGCGGCAGCCCGAGCGCAAGCTTCCTGGATGCTCTCTCGAAGAAAATGCCCGAGCCGGACGAGTGACCGCGTGCTCACCACCTGCCACGGCACCGGCAGTCGCCCCGGGCGCAGCTCTGTCTCCATGTACCTGCAACTGCCCACGTCGAGGGGCAGGATAGTGGGCGGCGGGCGGTGAAATAATCTCAGGATCACTATCCCGGGACCTGAGGCATGCCCGGTTGTTGGCTATCCGACACAGCGCCGGTCTCCCGGCAGCGAAATCACTCGGAGGGATGGATATGAAAAAGATAGGTTTGGTTGGCTACGGCTTCATGGGCAAGATGCACGCCGGGTGTTATGAGGCAGCCGATGGTGCGCAGGTTGTCTCCGTCGCCGACGTGGAGGCCGACCGCCGGGGCGAAGCGGCCGCCAGGCTTGGCTGCCAGGCGTTCGACGGGATAGAGGCTCTTTTGAGCGGCTCAGCGGTGGATGCTGTGGACATCTGTACGCCGACCTATCTCCACGAGGAGCACGTGTTGGCGGCGCTGGCGGCGGGCAAGGACGTTTTCTGCGAGAAGCCTCTCTCGCTGAGCGTCGAGTCCTGCGCGCGTATGGTTTCAGCAGCCAGCGAGGCCGATATCAAGCTGATGGTCGGGCACGTCGTGCGATTTTGGCCGGAGTGCCAGGTGCTGAAGTCGGTGCTGGACTCCGGGCGCCTCGGCAAACCGGTCTGGGCCTCCGCTCGACGACTCAGCGCCCCGGCCACGTGGGCCTGGCAGGGGTGGCTGCAAGACCCGGCCCGAAGCGGCGGAGCCATCCTGGATTTGCACATTCACGACCTGGATTTCCTGGCGTGGATCCTGGGCCAACCGAAGCAAATCATCTCTCGCGGCATCCAGACAGACACGGGCGCTTACGATACGGCGCTGACGACTTGCGTCGGCCATACGAACGGGACGTCCAGCCAGGCCGAGGGGAGCCTCGCCATGCCGGACGGGTTCCCATTCACAAGTCAGTTACTGGTCGTCTGTGAGAAGGGATCGATTCTCTCCGACCTGACGGGAAGTCCTTCCCTCGTAGTCCGGCCTGCAGGAGCGCCCGAGGAGTATCCAGAGATTCCTGAACCTGTTGCAAGCCCGGCCTCAGCAGGCGGCAACGTATCCTCGCTCGGCGGATACTATAACGAGATCGTGTACTTCCTCGACTGCCTGCGCGAGAACAAGCATCCCGAGACAATCACGCCGGAGGAAGCCGCCTACGCGGTCCGGCTCTGCCTGGCCGCTCGGAAGTCAGCCGAGACCGGCGAGATCGTCACGGTTTAGCGAGCCCGGTGTAGAAAACGATTTTCGTCGGCTGCGGCGTATCGGTCGCCAGCCGGCTGTAGGGACTTATCCCGCTTGAGAACAGGCGTCTTCGGCAGCAGGCTGCCGAAGCAACGAGAAGATGTGGGAGGAGAAGTCGGCGTATGAAAAAGAGCATAAGCTATTGGTCGTTCCCGGGCGGCCTTGATGGATCCAAGTCGGTTGCAGAGGCATTCGCGGAGGCGAAGGCGGCCGGGTTCGAGGCGGTGGAGGTCTGTCTCTCGGAGACCGGCGACGTATCGCTTGCGTCGTCCGAGGCGGATCTCGCTCGCGTCAAACGGGCGGCTGAGGATGCGGGTGTTGAGATCGCGAGTGTCGCCTGCGGGCTGTATTGGAATTGGTCGCTGACAGCCGACGATGCGGCGGCTCGGTCAAAGGCGATGGATATCAGCCGGAAACTGCTGGCGACGGCAGCGGCGCTCGGAACGGATGCCGTGCTGGTCGTGCCGGGTGCGGTGGACGTGTTTTTCGATCCAGCGGCGGGCGTCGTGCCTTACGCTGATGTTTACAAACGCGCGACCGATGCGATTGGCGCGCTGTTGCCCGATGCGGAAGCGGCCAGGGTAGTGATCGGCGTTGAAAACGTGTGGAACAAGTTTCTGTTAAGTCCGGTGGAAATCGCGCAGTTCGTTGATCAGTTCAACAGCCCGTGGGTGGGAGCGTACCTGGATGTTGGAAACTGCATGTTCATCGGCTACCCTGCCGACTGGATCCGCGTACTGGGCAGGCGAATCAAGCGGGTGCATTTCAAGGATTTCCGGCGCGACGTTGGGACGGCGGGCGGCTTCGTTGACCTGCTCGCCGGCGACGTCGAATGGCCCGACGTGATTAAGGCGCTTCAAGAAGTGGGCTACGACGGTCCGGTGACCGCCGAGATGATTCCCGGCTACAAGCACTATCCGGAGGTGCTTATCGAAAACACGTCGCGGGCTATGGATGCGATTCTCGGGCGCTGAGGCCAGTTCATCCCAGCCCGGCGGAAAACCATTGACCAAAGAGGATTGACACATGACCGACTCACGAGTTGCCGCACAACTATACACGCTCCGCGAGTTCACCAAGACGCCGGCGGATATCGCAAAGACCATGAAAAAAGTCCGGGCGATCGGCTACGAGGCGGTCCAGCTCTCGGCGCTCGGCCCGATCGAGCCCGCGGAGCTGAAGAAGATCGTTGACGGCGAAGGAGTGGCCGTCGCCGCAACGCACATCGGGTTCGACCGGATGCGGGACGACCCGGATGGCGTCATCGAGGAGCACCATCTGTTGGAGTGCAAGCACGCGGCGATCGGCGGGATGCCGGCGGAATACCGGAACGCCGAGGGGTTCCACAAGTTTGCCACAGCGGCCTCTGTGGTCGCGAGGAAACTCGCCGAGGGCGGGCTGACGTTCAGCTACCACAACCACAGCTTTGAATTTGAGAAGTTCGGCGACAAGGTCGGCCTCGAAATCCTGCGCGCGGAAAGCGACCCAACGTACTTCAACCTGGAGATTGATACCTACTGGGTCCAGCACGGCGGCGGCGACCCGGCAGACTGGATTCGAAAGTGCGAGGGGCGCATCCCGCTGCTCCATCTGAAGGATATGACCATGCGGGGTAGCGAGCAGCTCATGGCGGAGGTCGGCGAGGGCAATCTGAACTGGCCGGCGATCCTGAAGGCAGCCAAGGAAGCCGGAGTTGAGTGGTACCTCGTCGAACAGGATACCTGCCAGCGCGACCCTTTCGAGAGCCTTGCCGTCAGCCTTCGAAACTTGAAGGCGATGGGCATACGATGATCTGCTGAGAACACAGCTTCCACAGATGAGGCACAGATAGCACAGAACAAGAATGGGGGATGGGAGAAAGGGAGAGTGGGTGATTCAAGCGTCTCCCATGCACCCATTCTCCCTTTCATAATTTGTGCCATCCCTTACCATCTGCGCCGTCCGTGTTCTATGGACCTGAGGTGAGTTCGAGGAGCTGGAGCTAGAGCGCACACGTGCTTTCTGCTTTGCTTTCAACCGAGCTTCTGTGCGGGTACTGGAAAAAGCAGGGCTGAAATACGAAGGCTGAATGCGGCATGAGATGAAAAAGCACCACCAGTTCGTGGATCTGCTGTTCTTCGGTTTGATCAGAGAGGACTTCTTCAAATGATGCTCGAAACCGAGCGCCTGATCCTGCGGCCGATCAAGGAAAGCGACGCCCTCGCTCTGTTCCCCATCATTAACGACCCGGACGTCGCCAGCGGCCTGCTCACTATGCCGTACCCTTACCCAGAGGACGGGCTGGTTCCCTGGATCAGGAAAGCTCAGGAGGCCATGGGTCGGAAGGAACAGTATCACATGGTCATCGTCCTGAAAAAGCCGGGGCTGCCGATGGGGGTCTGCTCGTTGAGCGATCTGTCCTGGGAGCACATGAACGCCGAACTGGGCTATTGGCTGGGGAAGAAGTACTGGGGCCGAGGATACATGACCGAGGCTGTCACGGGGATGGTGCGTTTTGGTTTCGAGGAACTCGGGTTGGAGCGGATCTACGCGTGCTGCTTCGCCAACAACCCCGCCTCTGCCCGGGTCCTGGAAAAGGTCGGCTTCAGGTACGAGGGCTGTGCCCGGCATGAGTACAAGAAAGACAGCGAGTTTGTTGATATGCTGCACTTTGGTTCGCTTCGAGAGGAATTTCTCACACATACGGCCGGGGACTGATTCCAGTCCAGCAGAGCTTCGCTCCCGTTCAGCTCCTGATCTGAGGAAGACCCAATGAAACTCGAAACGGAACGCCTGATTCTACGGCCGGTCGAGGAAGGCGACGCGCCCGCCCTGTTCCATATCATGAACGATCCCGATGTGACAGCGAATCTGCTCATGTCGCCTCCGTTCCCTGAGGATCAGGTCATCGCCTGGATACGGAACCGCAGGGAAGCCTGGGAGAAGAAGGAGCGATTCGCGGCGGCGGTCGTCCTGAAAGAGACCGGCGAGCTGATCGGGACCTGCAGCCTGATGAACGTTTCCTGGGAGCACATGAACGCCGAGCTGCTTTACTGGCTTGGGAAGCCGTACTGGGGAAAGGGTTACATGACCGAGGCCGCCCGGAGGATGATCCGGTTCGGCTTCGAGGAGCTGGGGCTGGAGCGGATCTCCGTCGGATGCTTTGCTCGGAACAAAGCATCGGCCCGAGTGATCGAGAAGCTGGGGTTCAAGTACGAAGGCTGCGCGCGGCATGAATTCAAGAAAGGCGACGAATTCCTTGATAATATGCACTTCGGGCTGATCAGAGCAGAGCTCACGCGCAACCCGTGACACGCAGCGCGCAAAGAGGCGATCCACCGCGTATCGCGTGTCACGCATCACGTGTCACGTCGCCGCCCGCCTGCTCCCCGATCTTCTCGAACACGGCCTTCCAGCGCTCCCGGTGGGATTCGTCGCAATAGAAAGGCTCGAAGCCCAGCCGCAGGTATGCCTTAATCGCCGGAAGCCGGAAGTCGTCGGTGCTCAGCCATGCCTCTTGAAAGCCGTGATCCTCGAAGTAGTGGAGGACCGCCAGAGTCAAGAGAACTCCCACGCCTTGTGCCCGATGCTCCGGAGCCACACAGACCATGTGGACGATGCCTGTTTGCCACTCGTCTGGAGATTTCCGCCAGGCGCACGCCGAACCGACCGGCGTCCCCTCGTGGATTGCGAACAACAGGCCGTCGGGTAGAAACTGGGGCTGTCCGGTGAGTTGCTCTCGGCACTTGTCTGCCGTCCACTTGCCGATCCCCGTGTTCATGATCGCCGCCCATCCTTCTTCGTCGCCCGGCCGGTACGCGCGCAGCTCATACCCGTCGAGTGCGTCGAGTTCCGGGAGGCCGTCCAGATTGCGGCGAACCATATGGAGCTGGTTTTCTGGCATGAAATGCTCCAGGGGGGCAATCGGTTTCGGGTTTCGTTTGGGTGACGCGTCCGGCCTGTAACTTGAAGCTCTCCGCACCTGCAGTCTACAGCCGGCGGTCTCCTTTGGGTGCTCAGCGCCTCTGCGGTGAATCTAAGATCGAAGATCTCCCGGCCCTATTTCCTGTCCGTGAGTTCGTTCATGTGTTTGATGAAACGCTTCGGATTCGCGGGGCTGATGGCGTACTTTCTATCATCAGTCGTCAGCACCACGGCTTGCCCTCTGCCGGTGCCGAAAAACAGAAAGTCGCCCAACTGCCTGTTCTGGAACTCTCCCGCATAGCCGAACACGTAGGGCAGCGTCGGCCCGGTGGGTATCACAGGCCCGAGGCTCAGGTGGTGGACTTCATGTATCTCTGAGATGGGGACGCTGATGTTGCGAAACGGCCACGTGCGCACTATAGAAATACTCGTGTCGCTCACCTCATAGCGCGATGGTTTCGCAAGCCAGCCTACCAGAAGGATGACCGCGAGCGCGCCCGAGATCGAATTGAGGGTCACAACCGCCTTAGGCGGCAGAGGAGCGGTTCCGGCCGCCAGCGTGAGAAGCAGAACCAATATTCCCGCGAGGATAAGGGTGACCATCCAGACCGCGCTGTCTGGGGAAGCCGGGAAGTATTTCTTCATGCGCATACCTCCTGCAGTGCTGTCGGCCCCTAGGGCCGACCCGTCTCTAACGTACACTACTGCAGAGTATTTGTCAATCGTCAGTTGAGCCGTGGCCGAGAAGCGACGGGGATGCGGTTACGTATCCGTGAGAAACCTGCCCGGCCGTAGATGGCGGCCGGATGTTTCCAGGGCTGAACATAGTTGTGGAGGCGTCTTCTGGGTCCCAGCAGTCCCTGAAAACGGGCTGGGGAGATGCCTCCCACACTTTGTCGGGGTCCTGATTCCAGTCTCACTTCTCGCATTCATGGCATCCGATTGTACTGACATGCGATCCGGCTGGATGCCAGCTCTGCCGAACAGCGCGCCCCAGGCGGACCATGACGCCGCCGGCCAACTTAGACCGGCAGAACTCCCTGCCGAAGGAGTGAAGGTGAGCTGACGGCGCCTCTCTCCTCGTGCCTCTATTCTCCAGCCGCTAGACCAGTATTTTTACCAGTTTTCTGGCAGAGGGATTGACACAATTGTAACAGAATCATAGAATGGACGTGTTACGAGGGAACGGCGGGTTCGGAGGGCATCCAGGTAGTCTTCGCCCGACGGCCTGCACGGTCACACGGCAAGTTCTCGCTCCTGAGGACGGGCAGGCGGCTCAAACGGCCCTACTAATTCTGTTCTGCCTGTTCCGCAGCCTTATTGTTCACACACGGCCGACTCTCATCCTGTTCGCGGACGCTCGGCCTATCGCACCTGCAAGCTGAGCGTGACAAGGGAGGTGAGAGGATCCACTGATAGGTGAGAACGACCGACTGAGCGGCTCTACCACCCACTCAATGAGCGGGGGGCTTTGAGGTATTAGAAAGGAGACTCAACCGATGTTTCATGCACTGTACGTTTTGACGCGCGGAAGAAATCGCGGCATGTCTGCGCGGAGTTTCGTCAGTTCCCTCGTGATTGCGGGAACAATTGCCATCGCTCTGAGTTCAGCGGTGTCGGCCGACCCTCCAGAGGAACATTTCGTAGACCAGCCGGACAAGAAGCACTCCACTTTGATTACCCACAGTGGCGACCCGGTCCGCGACGACGACCTTGCAGGGTGGATCAAGGCGCTTCTTATTCGTGGGGGCAGTTGCTACGCGAAGGATGCCAAGTTTCTGTTTCAGGAGTGCTTTGGCGGCGGCATGCTCGACGACCTGAGAGATGCCTTGGGAGCCATAGTTCCGTGGGTGGGCGGTTCCGCAGCCAGGCACGATCAGAAGGCTGTGATGGAAGCATCCACGAGAGAGCTTAACGCCAAGCTCGACGAGGTCGTCAGCGGGTATCCGGAGGCTGAGAGAGCGGAGAAGAAACAGCAACTGTTGGATATGCTGAAGGAGTGGCGCAAGAAGTTCATAGTGGATCCGCCGCAAAGCTTCTGGACGAAGGTCTTGAAGGTCGAGTTGAACAAGGCGGCCCAGACGCTTATAGACGGCATCAACAACACGCGCGCCAACGACGAGGTAGGCGTTAACGCGCCGAAGGCCGAGCACCGAATGGAAGAGGGCCAGTCCATCTACCGGAATGGCGGCGATACCATCACGCTCAAGGATCCGACTGCCGCCTCGCATCATGCAATTCTTTGGTCGGGCGATCCTGCGGATGCCGATTTTGAGGACGTCAAGGACGTTCGCGCCGCGCTGATCAATCAGTGGGGCGCCTTGGGCGCCAACGTCACGGTCACCGTGCTTTTCGGCGACGGCGCGAAGAAGGCGGACGGCACTAATCTGCCTGCCGGTTGGAACGCGCAGGAGGCAACCAGAGCGAACCTACAGACAGCCATTAACAATCTGACGGCGAAGATGAACGATACCGAGCAGTTCTTCTTCTATGCCACAGACCATGGCGGCACAGACACCGACATTGTGAAGACTCCGAAATCCATAACCGCCAAGTCGGCGAGCGTCGACCCGCTGGACTTGTTCCCCGGTGAACTGCAGGGAATGCTGCAGCAATCTGATAACGTGCCTATGCTGACTGTGGCGTACACAGGCCTTCCCGGTAGTTGCGCGTCTGTGTTATTCAATGGGTTACCCCTCGGCGCCCTGGACCCCATGATGGCGAGCATGGACTTCGTTGTCCCTGAGGATATCATGGATCTGTACAATGAGGTTGTCATCTTCAACGACTGCGACGACCCATTTACCCTCGACAGCTTGTCCTTCTTCACCGGCGGGATTGACAGGCACCCTCCGTTCCCGGCTATTTTCGAGGCAAAGATAGCGGCCGAGGGTACGCCCATCATCCTTATCGGAAGAATCGTCACCGCCGCCTTCTATGATGATGATGGAATGGGTGGATTCGAGCCGTCCTCATTCGCGGTTGAAGCAGAAGACCGGTCTTCCGGTATCCGCATTCTGTCCGGCGCCCCTGTCATCCCCGGCGATATCGTGGACATCGTGGGCATGACGGCTACCGTTGACGGCGAGCGGGTGATAGTGGCGACCTCCGTAACTATCATGTCGATGGGCAACCCGATGCCTCATCCGTTCAACATCTCCACACTGCACAGCGGCGGCGGGGAGTACTTCGCTCAGGGCGCGGTGGTCAACGATGCCACTCAGTTTCCGCCGGTCATGGCGTGTGATATGAACAGCGTCGGCCTGCTAATGACGCTGACCGGCCGGGTGACGGCCGCGAGCGACACAGGCGCGTATGACGGCTACTTCTACCTGGACGATGCGTATGGGGATGCGATCTGGGGCTTTGAGACGGGCCTCAAGGATGGATCTGGGAACATCGGCGTGAGGTGCAGGCCCGCTGCCGACATGGTCGGCTTCGCTGACATACTCCCTGTTGTGGACGACTTCGTTGAAGTAACCGGCGTTATGGGTGTGACCGAGATAAACGGTCTGAACGCCCGGTACCTGCGGACTACATCCTGGCAGCCTGCGACCACCACCGGCGTGACGTCGCCGCTCGGCACTGTAGTCGTGGCGTGGAACCTGTTGTCGGTACCATACCAGCCGCAGGATCCGAACCCTGCGGCGGTCTTGAGCGGCATAGACATTGATGCCAAGCTGTACGGCTGGGATGCGTGCACGCAGAGTCTGCTGGTGTACGACATGTGGATGCCCAACGCCTTCGGGCCGATATGGATATCCGACGGCTACTGGTTGAATTCGGACTTTGATGAAACCCTGAGCTACACTGGGTACACCGACAACGGTCTGGATCGGTGGATCTCGCTGCCCGCAGGGTGGAAGATCATCGGTCATCCGTTTGACGGCACCACTCCGTGGGCCGACTGGAACGTGGCAAACGGGGTCTCGACGGAGACTATCGAAACGGCCAGGGACAACGGCTCGCTGGAATCGCTGGGATACTGGTGGAATAACAGCACCCAGAGCCTCATGACACTCGGGTTATGGGATGACTGGCCTGATACCGACCAGCTCGACAAATGGCATGGATACTGGGTGCAGAGCTATGAGGACCTGGGTCTCATTGCCCCGGCGGCCTCGGTAGTTCCGTAAGCGACCTACCTTTACACAGGCCAACTGAACCGGCGGTTTTCCCGGTGGAGAGCCGCCGGTTTTCTCATGTGCGCATGTTGGCCCATTTGTAGGAGCCGTCGCCAGACGGCGACCCAGCCGCAATCGGGATTCGGAGATCCCTCCTACAAGGAAACCGACGGCTCCCAGTGGTCCGCCGGAGGTGGACCGCGGCATCGGATGCCATCTCCTCGGTCAAAGACCTGGTGGGCCGGTTATACTCGTCCGCGGTGCCGGCGAGGGATGGCTTCGAGATGCGCAGGCGGTCTTTCACCGTAAGCAGGGCCCGGCGGGATGCTTCGGGAATCCTCTTATTGCGCGGCAGATAGATTTCCTCGTATCGCTTCAACACCTCCGGCCGCCGGTCGAACACCGAGTCGTGAATTATGTCCACCGGCCGGCTGGCCTTGTCCGCAAGCCCGTTGTAGAACTGTTCGTACAGACCGTGTCCGTCCCCGTGGATGATATCCCACGCGGAGACGTAGATCGCTCGATCGGCATTGATCGCCTTCGCCGGTTTCTTGGCGAGCTTTCCCAATTCCCCGAGGGCGGTGAACTTCGGATCCTTCAGGTTGTCCAGCTTCCAGTTGCAGACGATGACTGTGTCCACGCAGTGGTCCCAGGTCTCGACCCCCTGGTTCAAGATACGTTCGTTCGTCAACTGCTTGAGATACGGGCCGTCTATCTCGTTCGAGACCCGAACCTTGTCCTGCGCCACTCCGCGGAGGTAATCGCAGGTCCAGCCGTGCGGATAAGTGGGCGCGTCGGCCACGAACAGCCAGTCGCAGTTTTCCAGCAGTCCGGCGCAGTTCATCGTCCTGCGCCACCAACAGTCCCAGATGCAGCCGGTCTGCATGCCGAACTTCGCTTTCGGGTCACCCTCCTTCGCCGCGCTGCTCATCGTGTCGAGGAAGCGCTTCAGAGAATACTCAAAATAGAGCTCCTGGGCCGTCTGATGTGCGGTCACGAGGTCGATATCTTGCCGGGACTTGTGGTGTGTGCCCCATTTCTCATTCAGAGAACTGACTGACGCGTACTCGCGCTTTGCCCATTCGAGGAAATCCGCCTTCGCCGCCGCTGAGTAATCAATCTGCTCCCAGTACTCGCTTTCCATGTACAGGGTGAAGGCGGCGGAGAAGCAGACTACCCGTCCGCTGCCGAACCTCTCCCGGCAGTGCGACGTAAGGGCTCTGTAGAACGCCGCGGCCCGCCGGAGCACTTCCGGGTTCGAGATGGAGGGAATTCCCAGCTTAGGGCGTGGGTCGATGAACGGCTCCCCCGATTTCTCACATGCGAGGTGCTCATCCGTAAGCCAGTACGGCTTCGAGTACAGGCTTGTGTTCACGCGGACGAAGAGGTTGAGGCCCTGGGATAGGGCGTACTCGGCCGTTCGGTCGAACTGTTCCCAATCATGGGTTCCGTCCTCTCGCAGAATTCCCCATCCCACGTCGGTTGAGAATGCGTTGAACCCAAGCTTCTTGGATTCGTCAATGTACTCGCGGACGTACGCAGAGTCCTTGGCCTCAGGCCCCCAGGACCAGAGGCTGTTCACGTAGTACCGCCCGCCGGCGCTTACAGAAGCGGGGACGATGAAAAGGGCGGCTAGGATAAATGCGCGTTTGGGCATACTCCCATATTCGGCACGAGGATACTCTGTCCTTCCCCGCAGTTGACACCCGCCATGGGGTCATCTATAATATCTGAACGAGCTTTGAATCCAAACGCTCTCGGGGAGTTTCAACGTCCGGATGCAGAAAGCGCGTCGAGAGACAGAGGCCGGTTTGGCAAAGAGTTCCGAGCCGATCCTGGCCTGGAAGGTGCATCTCCTCCGGGAACAGCCGTTAAAGCTGCTTCTGGTGACGCCGGTTGTGCTCCTCGGCTTGGTCGCCTCCTACATCATGTTTCAGACCTTTGTATTCACGCTGGTCGCCCTCCTGCTCTTCATATCATCGCTTGCCGAGTACCTGTTCCCGGTTCGCTACGAGATTGATGCCGGGGGCGCCTCGTCGCGCACCCTTGTCCGGCGAACGCGCATCGAATGGGGTAGGGTCAAGAAGTACTACTTGGACGATAGCGGCATCAAGCTGAGCCCGCTGTCGAGGGGGAGCCGGCTCGAGGCGTACCGCGGCGTCTACCTGAGGTTCGGCGACCGACGGGAAGAGGTTATCGAGGCAGTGAGAAAGGTTAAAGATGTCGCACGCGCATGAGATTCCGCCCCAGCCGGAACTGGATGGCGAAGAGCTCAGTCCCGAAGAGCGAGACAGAATGATCGAGGAGCTGGCGCACAAGATCGTTGACAGGCGGTTGGAGACGCCGGCGATCCTGTTTCTCGAGATGCACAAACCGGTGACGTTCCTGGCGAGCCAATCGGTGCTGGTTGCGAGTCCGTTTCTCGTGCCGCTGTTTGGCAGGGACGGGGTGCGCAGGTACTCCCAACTGTTCAGCGCGCAGGAGAACGTCGAACTCCTGATCCGGCGCATTGAGGAACTCGCCGACGAGCGCAGTGAATCCAAGGCGGAGAAGGATTAGATTCATGAATACGGATTGGGGACGGAGTTCAACTCCCTCCCCAACTGAGACTCCCTTGCCAAGAGGAGGGGGTCCGCAGGTTTAGCAAGTTATGGAGCATGCAAGCTGGACAGTAGCAGTACTGGAGGCCATCCTGGTCTTTCTGATACTGTACAAGATATTCTCCGCTCGTCGCGGCAAAGGGCTGTACATCCGGAAGATCCCGGGCCTCAGCGCCATTGACGAAGCGGTCGGCCGTGCGGCGGAGATGGGGCGGCCCATGATGTTCTCTCCGGGCCTCTACGGGCTGAGTCTGCCCACCTTGCAGGCGCTGTCGATTCTCCAGCACATAACCCGCATCGCCGCCAAGTACCGGACCAGGGTTATAGTGCCCACCGCCGACTCCGTGGTCTACAGCATAGCGGAGGAAATCAGCAAGGACGCCTACAATTCGGAGGGGAGACCGGAGCAGTTTAACGCGGAGGACATCAGATATCTTTCCGACGACCAGTTTGCATATGCTTCCGGGTGCGTAGGCATTCTGACCCGCGATAAAATCGCGTCGAACTTCATGTTCGGCACCTTCTTCGCCGAGTCGCTCATACTGGCCGAGACGGGCCATCACGTAGGGGCCATGCAGGTCGCCGGCACGCCGAGCATTACACAGATACCGTTTTTCATTACCGCCTGTGACTATACCATCATCGGTGACGAGTTTTATGCAGCCAGCGCGTACCTGAGCCGCGAGCCGACGCTTCTCGGCAGCCTCGTCGGCCAGGACTACGCGAAGGCGGTGTTGATATTTACAATTGTTGCGGGGGTAGCCATAGCCTCACTCTTCGGAATAGATCATTCCTGGCTGAAGTTATTCAGCCCGTCTTAGCGGGGGCATTATTCGGAGGTTTGTTTGTTCACAGGTTGGCTGTTGAAACCGGGCGCGCCGCTTTATCTTTGGATTCTGGGCGTGCTGGGCGATTTTCTGCTGATGGGCGGAATACTCTTCTTCGTGCTCCAGATGATCCCCGGCAGGAACAGGAAGACGCTGGTGGCCATCATCACATTCCTGGCGGGTCTGATCTACTCAGTCGAATTCTTCGTGCCGCCACCGAAGGGAACCGATAAGAACTTCCTGACCGATTTCGCGCAGACAACGGTTCCGGAGGTAGTGCAGGTCCTTTCCGCATTTGCGCTGGGCCTGGGAATCTACAGCCTGCTTCGCTTCCACGGACGGAACCTGGCGAGAAAACGTGCCGGCTGGCATAACAGCCTCGCGCTCTACGTAGCCTTCGCGACTTTGGCGCTGGCGGGGTTCTGGCAGCTCATCCGGCCTGGGGATGCCAGCGGGAACACTTTCGACATGCTCTTCAGGAGCATGGTCGCCGCACCGGGCGCCACGATGTTCTCCGTAATCGCGTTCTACATCGTCTCGGCCGCTTACAGGGCGTTCCGTATCCGATCGGCGGAGGCCACGCTGATGCTGGCCGCGGCGTTCGTCGTCATGCTCGGTCTGGTGCCGGTCGGCGAGTTCTTCACCAGTTGGCTGCCGGCGAATGGTTTCTGGAGCCTGTTCCATCTGGAGAAGATCAGTTACTGGATTCTCGATGAGCCAAACATGGCCGCGTGGCGGGGCATATCCTTCGGTATCGAAATCGGCGCTCTGGCAATGGCTTTGAGGACCTGGCTCAGCCTGGAGAGGGGAAGCTTCTTCGAGAGGGAGTTGTGACGTGGGAATATTTGAGAAACTCCAGCACATCGACAGGCGAATAATGTACGCGCTGCTCGCGGTATTGATCGCTATCCCTCTGGTCTGGGGGTTCGAGCAGCCCCTGACCGTTACCCCGGCTGCGCAGGGCGTTTACGACACCGTCGAGAACATGCCGTCCGACAAGATAGCCATCGTGGACATAGTCTGGGATGCGGG
>Ga0114930_10003113_pt1 | contig 14659 bp, 9 predicted proteins | sample AnhtaG_FD_87300 | JGI IMG/M metagenome (GOLD analysis project Ga0114930, IMG submission 87300) | Deep subsurface microbial communities from Anholt, Denmark to uncover new lineages of life (NeLLi) - Anholt_01485 metaG | ecosystem: Environmental > Aquatic > Marine > Oceanic > Sediment | place... | reverse complement strand
TACAGAAAAAGCTTCTGCGCCTTTTGGGACTGCCTGAAAATTTTTATAATTGATGGTATCATTGTAACCATATATGGATGGATTAATTCGAAAAATGCACACTCTCAAAGTGCGGAACATGGGTTAAACCTCTTGCTTCTTCTATTAATTTTTCTGATTTATTAAATTTTCCTTGTAAATAGTAAAGAGGTATCATACTCACCATTCCTGTGATTTGAACATTAGGTGCCTTATGTTCCACAACCTTCTTGAGCTCTTTCTCAGCTTCCTCCAGGTTACCTTTAAATATCTCAATCCATCCTTTCATCATCGAAAGCCCGTATTTATCGGGCATTGAGGATAAAACCTTCTCGTACTCTGCAAGGGCAAAATCATATTCCCCAAGATAAATATAATTGAACGCCAATCCAGCCTGGATCCTCATATCCTCGGGAAAATTATCCAGATAAAAACGATAAAGCTCTTCAACCTTGTCATACAATCCTTTTGCTGTGTATGCTCTCCCCAGGTAGGTGTAGATCCAGATAGCTTCCTCCCTGTTTTTCACAAGGACTTCCAGAGGAGGTATGGCTTTGTCCCATTCTTCGAGTTGTTCTATGTACACCTGGGCCAGGTTAAAATTCCCGAGCATGTCATTAGGATATATTTCCAGCAGCGTTTCATAAGAATCGATGGCCTTGTCTAAATTCTTTTCCACTATCTGATAGTAGTCTCCCTCTATAAGATAGCGCTCTCTCTCCGACGCCCGGTCCTTCAACTCGTAGGCTTTTTTGAGTGAATCCCTCTGCTCGGGGAACATGCCTTGCCATCTGTAAGCCCAGGACATCGTCCTGTAGGCCATGGCAAAGTTTGGGTCTTCAGCAATGGCCTTTTTCATGTATTCAAGAGATTTACCGTACCTGATTTGCTGATGGTACTTCCAACCCTCCATATATTGTTTGAACGCTTCTGGTGAGCTTGTGGTGATCTTCCCTACTTCTCTATCGATATCACTGGCTATCTGCTTGCGGGAGAGATTGAGATCCGTTTTTATTTTTTTGGTCAGCTCATCGACTTTTTCTGGGATTTCCTCTTCTCCCCTGCACCTTGCTTCTATCGAGCTGATGACTTCTCCTGTCTGTGGTTTCTGGAGCATGGCAGTGATGATAAAACTATCTCCTATTTTGATGAAACTTCCTTTGAGTATGTGGTCGACTCTCCCTTGGCTTGCGATTTTTTCTAAATTCTCTGAGGAAAGTTTTTCCACTTCGAGCAGGTTCAGTTTCTTCAGGATGCTAAAAATTTTGTCTCCGCTCAGGACGTTGATGTATTTCGATTGACTGAGGTCGATGATGATCCATTCCGAAAGCCCGCTTCGTAGGTATTCAAGATTTTCGTCTCCGGTGTTGTTTTCAAAATAGGGAACAGCCAGCGATGGTTTATCAGATAAGAGAGGAGCCGCTTTTTTAGGGGGTAGGATTAGCAGCACTATAACTACTGTAATCGCAAGGGCTACGCCTATGAGGGCGGGAAGAAAAACTTTTTTCATGCTGAAGGTGACTGTTATTTCTTTGGAAGTGGTGGGCTTCCGTTTTGGAATCTTTATATCTGTGGTGGGGATGCCTTTTTCTATTTTAGTGAGTTCGGATTGAAGTTCCTCTGCGCTCTGATATCTCTTTTCTTTATCTTTCTCCAAGCATTTCAGAATAAAAAGGCCAAGTCCTTCAGGAATTTGTGGGTTGAGCTCCCTTGGGTCCGGAGGTGCCTCTGTTTTGTGCTTTACAGCGACACTCAGCGCTGTATCTCCTTCAAAAGGCAGCCTGCCTGTCACCATCTCATACAAAATTACGCCTAATGAGTAGATATCCGAACGCCGGTCGATTTCCTTAGCTTCCACCTGTTCCGGCGACATGTACTCAGGAGTACCGATCATTACGCCTGCACCTGTTATCCCTTTTGCCTCAAGTGATCGGGCGATCCCAAAATCCATGATCCGCACATCACCCTCTTTGTCGATCATGATGTTGCTGGGTTTCAGGTCTCTGTGAACAACTCCCGATTTGTGGGCTTCTGTTAATCCATCGCAGATTTGCTTAGCGATGTTGATCGTGGTGCCCACTGCTAACTGTCCAGATTGTCTTATCAATCCTTTCAAGTCCTGTCCAGGGACAAACTCCATGGTGATGAAATGGGTTCCTTTATACTCACCAAGATCATACATCCCACAGACGTTCTTGTGTCTTATCTTTCGAGCTGTGGTCAATTCATTGCGGAATCTATCGATTGTTTTTTTATCAGCTGCAACTTCAGGTCTGATAAGCTTTAAGGCGATTTCCTCATTTGTCTTCGTATCCTCGACTCTATAGACTTGCCCCATCCCTCCAGAGCCAAGTTCCTCGATGATCTCGTACCTGTCGGCAAAAGTGGTTCCTCTGGTTAATTCTTCAATAGGTGTTTCAAGAGTTTTGGTAAAAGACGGCTGGCCTTTTTCAATAGGGAGAGAAGTCGCACATTTTTTACAAAACTGAGAATCCTGAGTGTTCTCGGTGTCACATTTTGGGCACTTAGTTGACATTTCTGTTCCCTTATATTCCCGATCTCGGTCGGCAAAAGAATATCAAGGAATACAGGCAGGTGTCAAATGGGATCAGCGTCCTTCCAGAGGGTGAGGAATTCCTGGTAAAAAGGGAAGATGGTTTCGCTTATTATTATTCAAATCCCGCTTTTTTTAGCAGCGCCTTAAACTTCGGTTCATCAGGGATATGATAGTAATCCACTGGAACGATTCTGCACCAACCGAGATAACTGTCGTGCTCATTACAGGCTCGTTCCAGCCACTCAAACGCCTGATCCAGATCTCCGCTGATGAGATGATCATAGAAGAAAACCATTGGAGGCACATACTCATGCCTTGATCTTTGTTTCAAACTATCGAATAGCTTCTTCGCTTGGGCTTTTTTCCCAAGCTTATAATAAGTTGCTGCAAGAGGCATCACGTTCCACGGCATTCTACCTGATAAGTTTACCGCCTTCTCAAACTCTTCAATCGCCTTCTCTAACATTGATTTTCCTAGATAAGCCCATCCGAGAAAAAAGTGAGGTAAGTAGAAGTTTGGGTTTAAAGTCAGGGTCATCCGCAATACTTCTATCGCTTTGTCGTACTGACTTGCCCAGATAAATGTAAGGCCTGCATATGTGTTAATAAAGCTTGAAACCGGATCCAGTTCCTGTGCGCGTTTAGCCTCAAAGATTGCTTCCTCGTGACGCTCAGTGAAAGTCAAAAGCCAGGAATAATATAAATGAATAAGGGCGGAATTCGGTTTTGACTCCAGGGCTTGTCTTAATTCTTGCTCTGCTGCTGCCCAGTTCCAGTCATAATGCGTATAAATAAAGCCCAATGCAGCGTGAGCTTCGGCAAGAGTATTATCTATATCAAGGGCCTTTTTCACGTATGCTTTTGCTTTGGGATATGCCTCATTTGGCGGCACATTTCCATAGTAGGCAATGGCGCAGTAGACCCCTGCCAGACCGGAATAGGCCAGCGCATAGTTCGGATCCTTTTGGAGCGCCTGCTGTAAACATTCGATAGCTTTCTTAAAACCTTCGGCTGTTAACATCTGACGATAATAGGTGCCTTTCAAAAGCAGGTTGTAAGCTTCCGGATTATCCGTATGACGTTTCACGAGTCTTGCTTTTTCTCCTCTTAAGAGCTTAACTTTCAGTTTTTCTACTATAGCCAGAGTGACTTCATCCTGAATAGCGAAAACATCCTCCAGCTCCCGGTCGAAGCGTTCGGACCATATGTGATAACCGTCAGCTATGTTGATGAGCTGGGCCATAATGCGCAGGCGGTTTCCCGCTTTTCTTATGCTGCCCTCGAGTACTGTGTTGACATTCAGCTTTTTTCCGATTTCCCGGATATCGATATCCTTCTCTTTGAATGAAAAGGCAGAAGTGCGGGCGACAACCTTAAAGTCCTCAATTTTTGTCAGGGAATTTATGATCTCCTCGGCCATGCCGTCACAGAAGTATTCCTGGTCCTTTTGGGGGCTCAGATCGGTGAAGGGCAAAACCGCGATGGAATTATGCCACTTCTTTTCAATCTGTTTTTCTTTTTTTGCTTTTATTGTAGGGGCGGCCTTTGAGGCAGCGGAGAGTCCTTTTTCTACTTTGGATAACGCGGAGAGCAGTTCTTCTCCATTTTGGTATCTAACATCTTTGTCCTTTGCCATACACTTCAGGATTACCCGGCTGAGATCTTCGGAAATCCGTGGATTGTACTTTTCGGGTTCAGGAGGTTTTTCAACTTTGTGCTTCAAGGCAATACTCAAGGTCGTTCCACCCTCGAAGGGAAGCCTGCCGGTGAGCATCTCGTAGAGGATAATACCCAAGGAATAGATGTCTGATTTTTGATCGACTTCCTTGCCTTCTGCCTGCTCAGGTGACATGTACTCTGGCGTTCCGATCATCATCCCAGCACCTGTGACTCCCTTCGACTCAAGAGATCGAGCTATACCGAAGTCCATGATCCGTACATTTCCTTTTTTGTCGATCATGATGTTGTTGGATTTTAGATCACGATGCACAACCCCCAATTTATGAGCTTCTGACAGCCCTTCACAGGCTTGTTTGGCAATTCTTATTGCTGTTCCTACAGCTAATTGTCCTGATCTATGAATAAAACTTTTTAGGTCCTCCCCACGGACATATTCCATGGTAATGAAGTGTATCCCGTTTTTTTCACCCAGATCAAACATACGACAAACATTTTTATGTGCAATCATACGTGCTGTTTTCAGTTCGTTACGGAATCGTTCGATGATTTTTTGATCGATGGTTATCTCAGGTTTAATAAGCTTTAGTGCAACTTCTTGTTTGAGCTTTGTGTCTTCAACTCTATAAACTCTTCCCATTCCTCCTTTTCCTAGTTCTTCTATGATCTCATATCTGTCAGCAAACTTGGTTCCTCTTGTTAATTCTTTTTTTGGTGCTTCTATGGTTTCGGTGACTTCAATCTTCTCTGAGGAAGGAAACTGAGTGCCACATTTTCCGCAATAGACGGTGTCGTCCGGATTTACATGCTGGCATTTAGGACATTTATTTGACATTGTGTTTCCCTTATTTTCCCGATCTGGGTCAGCAAAAGGATATCAAGGAATGCAGGCAGGTGTCAACGGATTTGCCACTCATTCTATTTCGAATACTTCTCCAGCAATTGTTTATATCTCGGATGGTCGTGCAAAGGCTTCCATTTTGGATCGTTCTGGAGAGTCGCCACCGACAAATTCAAATTAGGGATAGAAAGCAGGTACTCGATTTTGTCCAGGGCTTCCTCATACTCCCCCACTCTCACCAAGATTTCTGCAAAATTATCAACGTATTGAGGTCCGGAAAAAGCATCCATGGAGACAGGATATATCTCCATAGCCAATGTTCCCTCACGAAGCGCATCCTCCTTTCGGCCGAGAGCAGCATAAACCAATCCAAGTGTGCTGTGGATTCTTGGATCATAAGGTTGTTTTTTCGCTGAGGACTCGAGAAATATGCGGGCAGATTCGAAGGAAGTCCGGGCAAGATCCATCTTCCCCATGGCCTCATAGGCAATGCCCTCCAACAACGCCTTAGGGCTATAAATTATCCCATAGGACACAATTTCGAAGGATGATGCGGAAAGGATGTCAAGAGCCGCTTGGTAGTCTTCCTCTCCCATCTCTAAAAAATACAGGGTAAATGCAACGAAGGGATGATTTCTCTGGGGCATTTTTTCTATAACTTTTTTTCCTCCTTCTATATCCCCAGACCACATCCAGAGTGTTTGTGCTTTAAGGGCATAGCTGAAAATCTGCCCTGGTTCCAATGATATGGAAAGGTCATAATAATAATCCGCTTCTTGAAAGTTACGTAAAGCCAGTTGAGAACTCGCAAGATTAAAGGCTGTATCTGCGATCTGCGGGTCCAGCTCCAAAGACCTTTCCATCAGGCGTATCGATTCCATGAAATCGCCCTGCCGACGCCGAATGAATGCAATAATATTCAGTATTTCGACATTGTTGGGAAGGCCCTGCTCGGCGATGGAGAGCTCTTCCAGCGCTCGATCATAATCTTTGAGACAGAAATAATAATAGGCCCCGAGTGCTAAATGTGATTCGGGCAGCTCAGGCTGTAGCTGGAGCATCCTGTTCACAGCCGCCTCTGCCCTTGATTTACGCTCTTCCGTTCGGTCATATCCGAGCTGATATAACATAGAGTGAGAATGTGAGAGAAGGCCGTAGGCAAGGGCAAACTTGGGGTCCAGATTTACGGCCCTATCGAACATCTGGATTGCCAGCAGCACATTTTCTTCTTCTTGCATATAAGCTGACCAATATTCCATGCCCCGGAGATAAGCCTGGTAAGCTTCGAGATTTTCTGTCGGCTTCGCATCCAAGGCACGAATTTCCGGTTCTAACAGCATAATATTCAGTTGTCTGGTAACCTGCTCGGCTATCTCGGACTGAATCGCAAAGATATCTTCGATATCTCGATCATACGCGTCTGACCAGAGTTGAGTATCATCCAAGGCCCGGGTAAGATGAGGTGTGATCCGCACTCGGTTTATCTCTCCTTCTTTCTTATCCCAGAGCACCGTCCCTCCGAGGATGTAGTCAACAGATAATTCTTCCCTTATTTGTCTGGTTGTCTTTCCGGACTTTTTGTACTGAATCGCCGTATCACGGGATATCATATCCAGGCTGTGGAGAGCAGAGAGGCGGCTTCTTATCATTTCAGCGATTCCTTCGGCAAAATACTCATCTTCGGCTCGGCCCAAATTCTCAAACGGCAGCACGATAATCTTCTGGTTACCCGGAACAGAAACTTCTTTTCCTTTATTCAAGAAAATAAAAGCCAGGACAGCCGCAAGGATTATTACCAAGAGCACTGCGACCACGGCCCATCGCTTCTTGAATGTGACAGTTATCTCCTCTGAGGTTTGAGGCTTTTTCTTTGGGATAATTCTTTCTGTAGTCGGTATGCCTTTCTCAAGGTTCATCAATTCAGAATGAAGCTCACCAACACTCTGATACCTCTTCTCTTTATCCTTCTCCATGCATATGAGGATCACCCGGTTCAGGTCCTCTGGAATCTGCTCATTGATCTCTTTGGGAGGACGAGGAATCTCACTCTTTTGTTTAACACCAATGGAGAAAGGGGTGTCGCCTTCAAACGGAACCCTGCCTGTAACCATCTCATAAAGGATAACTCCAAGAGAATATATATCTGCCCGTTGATCTGCCTCTTTGCCTTCAACCTGTTCTGGTGACATGTACTCAGGCGTGCCGATCATTACTCCCGATCCTGTGATTCCCTTTGCCCTTAAGGAGCGGGCTATACCGAAGTCCATGATCCGGGCATTGCCGTCTTTGTCTATCATTATGTTCTGAGGCTTGAGGTCCCGATGAACGACTCCCAGCCTGTGGGCTTCCAACAAACCCTCACAGACCTGATTGGCTATGGCAATGGCTTTCCCGACTGATATAAGTCCTGATCTTCGGATAAAGCTTTTTAGATCCTCACCCGACACATACTCCATGGTGATGTAATAAGCACCGGCCTCCTTACCCAAATCGTACATCCGGCAGACATTCTTGTGGGCGATGTCACGGGCCACCTTCAGCTCGTTCCGGAATCTCTCGATAGTCTTTTTATCTGAGGCAATTTCAGGTTTGATGAGTTTAAGGGCGACCTTGGCGTTCACTTCTTTGTCCAAGACCTTATAGACCCTTCCCATCCCGCCTTTTCCTAACTCCTCGATAATCTGATACCTTCCTGCAAAGGTTGACCCTGTTGTTAATTCTTCCTTAGGTGTTTCTATAGTTGCAGTGACTTCGATGTCTTCAGAGGAGGGGAGAGGCGAGGCGCATTTGCCGCAATAGACGGTGTCGTCCGGATTTACATGCTGACAATTAGGACATTTATTTGACATTGTGTTTCCCTAATTTTCCCATTCTAGGTCAGCAAAAGAATATCAAGGAAATAGGTGAGGTGTCAAACAGATCTTCTGCACTTATTCCAGATTATCGAGCTTGGTCAGAAAGAAATCCTTAGCCCAGAGTTCAAGAGACTTCAATTCATTAGGCTTGAGAAACCTTTGGACATCATTTTTGGCTTCATCCCAATTGATCCCTTTAATTTTATTTCTCAATTGGCCTAAAACCCAGGGTTTGTCAACTTGAATGTTTTGGCCGGCCCAGGGGCCTGTTTGATTCAGCCCGGTTGTGATGAAGGCGAAATTGATTTCTGTCTTCCGGCCGGCGTACCAGAGAAAATCATACCAGTCGCGTCCTTTTGTATAAGTTCTGGACAGAAGGGCTTGGATTTTCCCGGCAAAGAGGCTAGATAATTTATGGGTTGTCACGGCAAAGTTTATAGGGAAATCATAGTACTTGTTTTCGACTTCGGCTCCTTGGGGTGGGTTCGTATCGATCTCCAGTTTGATTTTGATGGACTTCGGTCGGCTGCCAAGTTTTTGATAGCGGAGGTTCAAAAATTTCCCGATGGAATCTTCTTTTAGAAAAATGCTCTTAACCGGGATTTGAAGACTTTTTCTTTCAATAATTTCGATATCATAACCAAATGCTTGGAATTCGTGTTTGAGATGGTCTTGATAGCGTTTGAAATTGAAGTCGGGATCCGGCTGCAGTAACGCAAAATCCAAATCTTCGGAAAACCGGTTAAGGGTGTAAAATACGCGCAGGCATGTTCCTCCATGGAAAGCAGCCAATTTGTAGAAATTTGTGTTGTAAAGTGTATGGAGAGCGACTTCCTGGGTGATTTCACGAAGAGCCATCTCCTCTTCCTGAAACGATTTAGCTTCATAGCCGTCGAGGCGTTCTTGAATGATTTTTACGCTCATCAGTCCATATCTTTCATCAAGCCGTCAATAAAACGGGTAACTCTTTGGCTTAATATTTTGTTTTTCAATTGGTTGAGGATTTCTTTACTTATTTTTTTTAGGTCTTCACTCTCTATTCTTAAGCTGGAGAAGAGAGGGGCTGATCCCTCCCAATCCTTTTTGAGAACGAAGACCATGTCGACCAGTGCCTTGGCTGGATCGGCCATTAGAAATAACGACCGGCCGGAGCTGATTCTCTCAACTCCGATATAATTGAATTTCGGCATCCTGGAATAGGAGAACACACCAAGAGGTGTCCTGAATTCTCTCGACCGGTTTTGACTGACACTTGTCGTCGTCTGAACACCTTCGGGAATCCACCCGTGATAGGAGAGGGCGGATTCAAGACTGATGTATGAGGGGCCATAAATTGTCTGGGCCAGTTCGAAGAGATCGATGCCGTTTCTTTGATGCCTTTTTGACAGGACGTAGAGGCCTCTGCGGATGCGGATGATGTCGCCTTTGGCGATGGCTCTTTTCACCAATCCGTAGCGGCCGTCAGGTGATTTCAGCAGTATCCTCATTAATTCAGCAGTTGTAAAAAAATCGTTTGGGATTTGAGCCTTGATGCTTTCAATAAGTTTCGACATTGTTCTTCTTAGATTTCGTTTGATCCTGTCATTTAGTGACAGTATTTCACAAAATAGTTGGATTGTCAATAGATTATTGTAAAAAACTGTCAGTTTATGACAGTATTGTGCAGATAGTCACGAAATGAGACCTATTGAATTCTCATGTTAAATCTTGACTGTCTTTATGAACTCGGGAAAATGGAGGACTTTATCCGCACTTTGTGGATCATAGAGAAAAGGATTCGATGTCGAAATAATCCTGCTTTAAAAGCCTCGTTCATCGATCGGTTTTTCCCAAAGAGTTATTCCAAGGTTGACCTCGTTAAAAAATTCAGGATCTTCCTTCTCTAATTTTATCCATTCGACCAGACTCTTAATAATAGGACGAATATCAAGGTTTGTTTTTCTCTTAAAGCTATCAATATTGCTTGTAATTTTTTCTTTTTCTTCGGAGACCATAAACAAATCGAGATCGCTTTCGGATGTAAAAGTTCCTGTTGAATAACTGCCGTAAAGAATTATTCGTCTAGTGTTTTCTTTGAGTGCTTGGGTAAGAGGCTCAAGGATAAGGAGAGCGTTCAGAATTTTAAATGCGTTGATAATGGGATTGAAGGATTCCAATCTATAGAGTTTTGTTTTGCCTATGTTTTGGGAAACAAGGATTCCGCTTTTTTCTAATAATAACAAAGCTCCATGCGCTGCTCCCAGACTGATTTTAAGCCTTCTGGAGATCTGCCTCCCATAAAATGGTTGATCTGGATTCATGGCGAAAAGGCTCAGAATTTTTTGATCTGAAGATTTTACGAATATATCAAACAGCATTCCTGCCTCCTATGTTCAAATAAATGAACGTGCGTTCATTATATTGAACACTATTAAGAAAGTCAAGAAACTAGGGAGGTGTCAAATGGGCCAGCCTCGTGCGGGCATCCTATACCTCAGTGGTACCTGGATCAGCGTCCTTCCAGAGGGTGAGGAATTTCCTGCATCTTGTTATAATTTGGAGAGCTAATCTTCCAGTCCGATTTTCTTTAAAAGTGCAGTGAAGTGTGGATCAGAGCGAAGAGGATCAAAGGTCGGATCTGCCTTTAAATAGGTCAATCTCGAATCTTTCTCCGAATAAGCTTTATCCAACCAGATGAAGGCTTGTTCTTTATCGCCAAGCCCAACGTAGACACGTGCGATGACTATGTAAGAAACAAATCCCTTCTTTGAATACTCGATGATGTCTCTGAGCCTTTTTTGGGTTTCTGCTCGATTGCCTGAGAGAGCATAACAATAAGCAAGCCAAGGGCTAAGCTCTGAATTGCCCTGCGTGATCTCATATACATGAAGCTTGGCATTGATTGCCTCTTCAAATTGACCCAGTTGGGCATAAACACAGGAAAGATAACTATAATTAGCGCCATGATCTGGGAACAATTCAATCGATTTCTTTAATTCCTCTAATGCTCGGTCATATTGGCGAGCATAATATAAGATTAATCCGACATTCACATTGATACGGGGAGAAAGTGGATCGAGCTCCCTTGCCTTCCATATCTCTTCGATAGCCTTATCATACCGGCCAAAGAAAGAAAGATAAAAAGCATACCAATGATGAGCCGTGGCATAGCCGGGCTTAAGCTCGAGAGCAATCTGGTATTCTCTCACCGCTTCTTTGAAGTTATGCTCCCATTCTAATATCCCTGCCAGAGTTACGTGAGCCTCAGCGAGGCCTTCGTCTATTTCCAGTGCTTTCATTGCAGCCGTTTTAGCTTTGGGGTAAGCCTCCTTTGCTGGAATATCTTGATTATCACCGAGAACAAAATAACTGTCAGCCAAACCAGCATAAGCCAGGGCATAGCTCGGATCTTTCTCAATAGCCTTCTCGAAATACTCAATCGCTTTCTCCAGGTCCTTTGTTCCTCTCTTTTCCCAAAAGAACCGGCCTCGAAGATAAAGGTTATAGGCTTCCCTGTTGTCTGTATAACTCTTTACGATCTGCTCTTCTTCTCCCAGCAATTTGATCTTCAAGGCTTTGACAACAGATCGGGCGATGTCATCCTGGATCACAAACACATCATCCGCAGTTTTATTGTAGTTCTCAGACCATATTGGGAATCCGTCTTCGATATTGACAAGCCGAACCAAGATGCGAAGTTTATTTCCCGCAACCTGAACGCTTCCTTCGAGCAGAGCCTCAACGCCCAGCTTCTGGCCGATTTCACGGATATCCTGCTGTTTGCCCTTGAAGGAAAAAGAGGAAGTCCTGGCAGAAACATACAAACCTTCTAGACTGCTCAAAGCATTGATGAGCGTCTCAGGAATGCCATCGGCCAAAGCTTCCTGGTCTCTACCAGAACTCAAGTCTTCAAAAGGAAGAACGGCAATCGTGGGCTTAACTGGTTCTGAAGGAGAAGGGATAACTTCTTTTTTAGGCAAAAGCTGCCAGATTATAACTCCGACAATCACAATGCCTATAAAGACCAAAGCAGGTACCAATAACTTCTTCAATCCAAGTGTTACCGTTATCTCTCTTGAAGTGAGAGGCTTTCTTTCGGGAACGATTCGTTCTGTGGTTGGAATGCCTTTCTCCAGATTCATCAATTCAGAATGCAGCTCTCCTACGCTCTGATACCTATTCTCCTTCTCCTTCTCCATGCACTTGAGAATCACTCGGTTCAGATCCTCTGGAATCTGCTCCTTGATTTCCTTGGGAGGACGAGGAATCTCGCTCTTTTGTTTAACGCCTATAGAGAAAGGCGTATCACCTTCAAAGGGAACTCTTCCCGTAACCATCTCATAAAGGATGACTCCAAGAGAATAGATATCCGCACGCTGGTCAGCCTCTTTGCCTTCAACCTGTTCAGGTGACATGTACTCAGGAGTGCCGATCATGACTCCCGATCCTGTGATTCCTTTTGCCCTTAATGAGCGGGCTATACCGAAGTCCATAATCCGAGCATTGCCGTCTTTGTCTATCATGATGTTCTGAGGCTTGAGATCCCGATGAACAACTCCCAGCCTGTGGGCTTCCAACAAACCCTCACAGACTTGATTTGCTATTGAGATGGCTTTCCCGACTGATATAAGTCCTGATCTTCGGATAAAGCTCTTTAGATCCTCACCTGACACATACTCCATGGTGATATAATAAGCACCCTCTTCTTTTCCCAAGTGGTACATCCGGCAGACATTCTTGTGGGCGATGTCACGAGCTACTTTTAGTTCGTTTCGAAACCTCTCGATTGTTTTTTTATCTGAAGCGATTTCAGGTTTGATGAGTTTAAGGGCGACCTTGGCGTTCACTTCTTTGTCCAAGACCTTATAAACTCTTCCCATCCCGCCTTTTCCTAACTCCTCAATGATCTGGTACCTATCGGCGAATGTGGAGCCTGTTGTTAGCTCTTCCTTTGGAGTTTCCATGGTTTCTGTGACTTCGGCATCTTCTGGGGAAGGAAACTGAGTGCCGCATTTCCCACAATAAATAGTATCGTCAGGATTCTCGAACTGACATTTTGGGCATTTATTTGACATTGTGTTTCCCTTATTTTCCCATTCTGGGTCAGCGAAAGAATATCAAGGAAATAGGGGAGGTGTCAACAAGAAGCAGAGCCCATATGCTTTTATTTTTTATAATGTATCAGAGAGCAGATAATTGAGTGTTAGTTAACGGGTTACTTCATGGTTTCCTGTATTTTTTGCATAGCGCTAGCAACTTCCGGATCACTGCTATATTTTGTTGCTTTCATGAACAAGCTCGTCAGTTTTTCCCTTTCGAAAGCATCCACCTTGTCCACTATCTCCCTGACATCGGGGGGAAGATTCTCAAGATTTTGGAGTTCAGGGTATTTCTTTAATAACTCAGCCATTTTCACAAAGATTTATAATGTTAAATATATGATAATGAAGTAGTACGCCTGGCAGGAATCGAACCTACGGCCTTCTGATTCGTATCTTTTTCCCAGTCGTTGACCGTGTCGTTTTCACTGTAATAAGCTTATTTTTTCCTATAAATATTAGGAGGTGCAATCATGAGAAAGTTGCGGATTTTGTCAGCGCTGTTTATAGCCGTTGTTCTTCTACAGGGGATCGATGTGAAGGGACAGGAAGCACGTGCCCGCTATGAAATGATGGAAATGATTCGTAAGGAGAAGTTTGACCTCGTTTTACCTGGAGCTATGCGGGACCATAACGTCGACATGTGGATCAATGTGATGCAGGACGGCCATACTGACGCCCTCAGTCTGGACCTCGGTGTTAATATTCGAATGTCCATTCTTGAGACAACCTGTTTTATTATTTTCACAGACCGTGGTGATGAGGGGATTGAATGTGCAGTTCTTGGCCCCGGTAGAGGAGACCCGGAACTCTACAGCATATCAGGTTCGGAAGATGATCTGGGAGCTTTTGTCGCTGAACGTGATCCCAAGCGTATTGCCGTCAATATGTCGGATGATCTTCCCATTGCTAATGGAATGAGCCATACAGGATATTTGAAATTGGTCAAACTGATCGGTGACAAATATACGTCAAGACTGGTCTCTTCCGGGAACCTCGTTACTGATTTTCGGGTAAGAAGGGTGCAGTCCGAGATTATTGCTTTTGCGAAGATAGCTGAATTTCAAAGACAACTCATGGAAGAGACATACAGGAGAATTGTTCCGGGTGTAACTACAAGAGAGGAACTAGGCTGGTGGGTTCAGGATCAGCTTTTGGAGAAAGGATTATTGCCTGGCCTCGTACCGCGTGGCCCCAGCGCACCCAGAGGACGTCTGAGCAGACGTGTCTATCAACGTGGAGATTTTCTGTCGTGGGACTGGGGTCTCGAATACCTGAATTTCGGAACGGATTTTAAACGTTACGCCTATATCCTTCAGGAAGGGGAAACGGATGTTCCGAAAGGAATTCAACATGTATGGAACCGGGGTTTGAAGGCGCGGGAAATTCTTCGTAAAACCATCAAGATCGGTTACACTGCCGGCGAAATGTTGGGTATGATGGTCAAAGCCCTTGAAGCAGAAGGATTTGTCTATACACCTTCCGATGATGTCAGTTCACAGTACAGGAATTTAATACTACATGTTTAAATTCCGCGGACGTAAGTCCGGGGATGGAAATAGTTCCTAAGTCTTCTTTCAATATGATAAGATTTGGGCATGGAAATAAGGAGACAAGCCCACTGTGTATACAG
>Ga0114930_10003112_pt1 | contig 14661 bp, 3 predicted proteins | sample AnhtaG_FD_87300 | JGI IMG/M metagenome (GOLD analysis project Ga0114930, IMG submission 87300) | Deep subsurface microbial communities from Anholt, Denmark to uncover new lineages of life (NeLLi) - Anholt_01485 metaG | ecosystem: Environmental > Aquatic > Marine > Oceanic > Sediment | place... | reverse complement strand
TGGCCGCGCGGAGACCGATTCATCCCGAAGGCCTCGGGGGATTTACCGCCTCGAGCCGCCGATGCTCGATATTGTTGGTGCCGGAAGCCGTTTGAGCAGATACAGAGAGCTCACCAGGAACTCGGGCGAGTGGAAGCTGGACAGCCACGGGGAATGGTACAACAGCGGCTACTACGGCTGGGGCGACGGCATTTACGTCGCCAACCGCCGTGATGTTCAGATTGAGAGCATCGGCTACACGCTCCGGGGGAATTGGACGCAGCCTGGAACGGAGTTCTGGTACGGCCCGTACTATGTGCCCCCGGGCATAGGCATTGCTCTCTATCCCTACGATCTGGACAACGCCGATGGGGATAACAACTTCGCGACCGGCCCGGATTTGGTCATCACGAGGGACGAGCGGACCAGGTATATCTGGCGCGATGAGGATGGCAATCCGCTTCCCGAAACCGGCGAGCAGATCGTGATGCCGTACCCGAAAAACGGGGTCATATTCGCGGAGGGGAACATTCGCATCAAGGGGACGCTGCCTCCCGGGGTGCAGCTAACGGTAGTGTCCGGGGCAACCATCTACATCGAGGGCAACGTCTTGAAGTATCCTGGTGGGCAGCCGGGCGAGGTCAAGGACAGCGCAGTCGCTCTGCTGGCGACCGACTATGTGTGTGTCAACACGACCCAGTTCTTCGGCCCCGTAAAAGAGGTGCCGTTCCCGGGGCCGGGGTCCAGCTTCTTCGACATTTCGCCGACGTCGTCGTTCTGGTTTGGCTTCTCCTTCGGAGCCGATCCCAGTCAGGCGTATCCCCAGGCTATGCCTGTCGCGCTCTATGTGAGGCATACAGCCGCACAAGGCGGGGCGAGCTACATGAACATGCTCGTGAACTGGCCGCCGACCGAGGCCCAACTCGCCGCTGACCCATTTTACTCGTTCTACAGGTTCGGCTTCGGCCCCCCGTGGGCGACCACCCCGGGGATGGAATACATATACCCGCTGGCCGACGTCGGCGCCTGGTGGGACACACCAGGAAGAGCCGCAGTGCAACAGTACGAGAGTTGGGAACACCAGGTCTTCAAGCTCTTGCCTGTCACAAATGGCGCATACGTTGTGCATACCAATCCCGGCGTTGAGAACCGCATCGCATTCCAGCTCGACCAGAATTTGGTGCTGCCGGTCGCGCCCCAGGACTACTATCTATCGCGGGCGGCGATCCAGCCCATGGACATACGGATAGAGGCGCTCACATACGCGCAGAATAAGTCGTTCTTCATCATCCCGGGCGAGTGGTTCAACCCCGACCCCGACGACACGCCGGACAACCTCGCTCGTCGCTTAACCCCGGCAGGGGGGATAGAGCCGAGGTGGCCTTTCTACGGCCAGCCGCTTGATGTGCGCGTCGTCATTCACGGAGCGGTGAGCGAGAACTTGACCGCTGCCATCGGCGATTCCAGCGCCTGGATGGAAAAGTGGGGATGGATCCCGCCGAGACACGGGAGTTCTCCGGACGCCGAAGACGAAACGAAGGGCTACCGCACGCCGTTGGATCCTGCTGAGCCGGACGGTCGGCAGATAGGACTCACGTTCATATATGATCAGCTCCTATCGCATCCGGTGGCCGAAACCGCCCCGGGCGTTTTCGCTCCTCTTCGAAGTGATGGATACGGACGGACACTGCCGATCGTGCCCAGACTTCCGGTCAGCCCGCAGCTGATCTACTTCGGCGAGCCGATGTAGTCGGGTTTGGGAACAAGAGGGGAGTTCAGGTCGTTAAACTAGAGTGATGACTTGTACCGAGGCACAGTATCCCCGGAAGGTGAGCTTATGAGAAACCGAATTGCGAACGTGTTGGCTGTGGCCGCGCTTGTCACTTCCCTTGTGGGCGGATGGGCGCACGGTGCGAGTTTCACGTATACCGCACAGCGCAAGGAGATCAAAGCGGGCGTTCTCATATTCCCCAGCGGAGTAGACCCCGTGACCGGCCGTGCGTTCTATTCCGGGCCGCCCTCGGATCCGTACGTATTCTATGTCATGGACCGGCGGCTGGACCTCAAGCCAGCCGGCTGGAACTTCGTGAACCCGCTGGCGCCGTCACGGGTGACGGCGGATATCAAGGCACGTTGGGGTGACGCGTCGTACACCGTGGGCCGGGCCACTACGAAAGACATGGGCTGCTACTGGGAGGTGCGGATAGACGCCGGACTGCCCGAACTCTCGCAGTTCGATATACTGTTAATCGGCAGCACAGCAGATATGAACTTCAGCCTGGAGCGGCGGGACAGAGAGAAGCTGCGAAAGCTCGCCGACGCGGGCGGTCTGATCTGGATCGAGGGCTGCTCCGATGGGCAGGTCAATACCAGCAATTTCTTCATTCGTCGTCCGACCGCCGAGCTTCAATTCACGAATGCGGGACCCGGACCTCCAGTGGTAATCTCGCCGCCGATGCGGTCGCATCCGCTGGTCAACCGGCCTTTCCAGCTTTCGTGGGACGAGTTGAACAAGCTCGGTACTGATAACAACGAGCTCACCGGCGGCGGCGTACATCTAGCAGGATCAAGAAGTCTCAGCGGCCTGGATGACCGTTACTTCGCCTCTATCATCCTTGCAGGCGCTTCCCCCGTCGTGGCTGCGGCCCAGTATGGGAGCGGGCATGTAGTGGCGGTTGCGGAAAGAGTGGGCGACGCCATCAGCGATACCGTGGCGGGCAGCAGCGCCTATTGTCCGACGGCCCGCGTCATAGTTGCTCAGCCGGAAGACTTGAAATTCGCCTTCAACATCGTGAGCTGGGGCACGGAACACACGACGTTTCATAAGAACGCCCGGCACACGGGCTACTCCTTCGAGGAGATCAACGCGCCGCTGGTTGTGAAGTGGGAGTTCAACGAGCCGGCCGGCATGCTTCCCACCAGTTCCTCGCCCGCCATCCTTGACGACATGATCTTCTTTGTGGACGGCGGCGGCTGGCTCCACGCCTTCGACCTGTCCCCCTACAGGGACCGGGATGGCGACCGCAACCCGGACGACGGCATCCCCGACTTGTCCAACGGTGCGCAGTGGGACGAGATTTGGAGCTTCAGTACCGGGCCGGCATCCTCTCCGACGGCCGCATACGTGCCCCTCGGCGGGGGCGGGGCCGTGCCGGCGGTGTTCGTGACCACCCTGGACGGGCGCGTGCTGGCCTTTGAGGCGGCGAATGGAGCTCGGACTGACCTTCTCACTGTCAACCCTTTCCAGCCGGACGACCCGACGAACGGCAAAGTGAACATTCCGGCGCCCACTTACGTGGACGGCGTGGTATACATCGGTGACGGCAGGGGCCACCTTCATGCTTATGATTTCATACGCAATGAGACCTGGACCTGGCCGTCGGACCCCAGTCCCACCTACGGCCCGGCGCTCAACTCGCCGACGGTCGGCTTCTTCCGCAACCCCATGACGGGATCAGTTGACCAGATCGTATACATGGCGACCCGCGGAATTCCCAATGTGACGAACGGTTATGTGTACGGCTTTCCTGTCAAGGTGTTCAACGAAGTCCTGACGTCGGTGAGCAAGGTGCAGGGCACGTACAAGGTTCGGAAACACACGCAGACGCCGATCCGCATGGACCAAGAGGCATACCAGCTCTACTATACAGACAACCGGGGGGCCCTCGTGCCCATCAACGATGCGATGGTCCAGGTGGTTCAGCCCGGCCAGTTCCGCGTCACCCCGGGCGTCGTGCCCTTGGGCGCCTCAGTGGTCGCCGACTATGAGATCGACACCTCCGGCCAGCGGTATCAGTTCCGGCAGAGGATTCCCATAAAGACTGCCAAAATGGCGATGGGCGTTGAAGGCTCCGGCGTGATCTCGAGTCCGGCGGCAGGGTCGAATGATATCCTGTACTACGCGACGGAGAACGGCTCCTTCTATGCGGTTCAGGAGGACGGGACGAGCTTCACTACAAAGTGGCGCTGGTATTTGGGTGATCTCCCGGTACGGACGATCCTCGGGATGTCTCAGAATGCCGTGCCCGTGGGGTCGCCCGCGGTCGGGGATGACATGGTCTACTTCGCCGTGAATGACGGTCCCACAGGCTACATCCTGGCGTTCGAGGCGGATCCGGTGTTCAAGGTTCAAGTCGGCACGCCGATTGACAGAACCCGCCCGGTGGCGGTGCTTCAGTACGACAGCATGGATCCGCAAAGCCCGCCTAAGCGGGTAAGCGGTGCGCCGGCCGACGGGTCGGCAAGACAGAGGGTTGCCTACCGGGTGGATTATGGCAAGGGGTGGATTACCTTCGAGAACTTCCTGGATCCGCTCAGCGCGTCGCAGGATCTCGCAGTCGAGTACACCCCCGAGGGGAACTCGGAGCCGACGACGTACCCCATTGAAGCGTTCGATCCCAATTATTCGTGGAATAATCTGAGTTGGTACTTCCCCATCGGCAATGCCGGGATTACCTCGTCGCCGATGCTGATGGGCGACATACTCTACTTTGGGTGCGACGACGGGCAGTTGTACGCGCTAGACGTGAAGAGAATAAGACAGACGGCCGGGAAGTTCGCCGAGGTAGTCGCGAGCCCGGATATCGCCTGGAGCCAGGCTATCACGCCGCGCGGTCGCGCGCCGGGGCCGATTCTGGCAACCGTCGGCGGCTCGCACGGCATGCTCGCAGTCGCTACCACGGATGGTTTGTCTGTTCTGTACAACGGGCTGACTCTGGTGGCCGACAGCCATCGGCTCGTCGAGATAGACGCTGACGGCCGTGTGGTCTGGTCGTGCGACAGCACCACGTCCATGGCGCGCACGACAACTGCCTCGGCCGGGGGGCCGGCGGGCGCTGCATATGGCGCGGTGACGGTTCCGTTCAACCGACCGGCCGTCGCAAGGCGAGTCGGCGTCGGCACCATGGTAGTGGCTGACACTGGAAACAACCGCATCGTGTTTATAGATAAGTCGGGGAATATAATCTTCGAGGTCTCGACGAAGAACCGTTTCGTCCGAGAAGACGCGGCCGGAGGAGATATCTGGAAGCGGTGCGCATTCGTGGACGAGAATGGCATCCTTCCGGCCGGCGCGTCCTGGACGTTGAACGGCCCAACCGACGTGACCATGTGGATGGAGCCAGGCCGCGACCCCGGCGGCAATCCCTGGCCGTATCCGGAATATCACTTTTTCATAGCCGACACCGGCAATTACAGAGTAATCGAGGTGGCGGCAAAGTACGACCCGGCGACGGGGCACTACGGAAACTTCCTTGTCTGGAGCACCCAGACACTCCAGCAGGGCAAGCGGTATAGGTACACGAGCGGCCGGAGGTACCTCATGCCCGGCGGAACTACGGAAACGGTATGCGTTGTATCGAATTATGTTCCCGAGCTGGGGAATTTGGAGACAACCGGCGGTGCCGTCGTTACCATCGACGACGGAACTGGTTGGATCACAGACGTTCGGCGCTTTGCGGACGGCCCCAATGGAAGTCTTAGACTCGTCAACCCAACCTTCTTCGACCGCGTGGTCAGGACTCCGGCTGAGTACTCGGATGTCATAGCAGACGCCAACGGGCTTTACGTCGTGGACCACGTCGGGGCGGCCGTCACCGGGGTTCGTTTCTATTCGGCATATCAGCACCGGGAGGCCACAGGGAAGCCTCTGATGGTTTCTTATGTGCAGCTCTTGCCGAACGGAAACGTGTTGGTCACCAACAGGGCCACCGGCCTGATTGTCGGGTCCGGGGGTGGTGGACTGCACGGAGAAATCTTCGAGTTGAAGTACGACGATACGAGCAGCTCGTGGAGCATTGTCTGGCCGCTCCCGGATATGGACGTAGGCCGCGGAAGTTATCCATTGGAGCAGCCGTGTAGTGCAGAAAGATTGTACGATTGATCGGTGCATCATGGCGGATTCGAGGGGAAGCATGACATGAGAACCAGATTGATAGCGTGCGCCATAGTCATAGTGATGGGGTGCGTAGTCTCGGGGCAGGCCGTACAGGCGCAGGGGGCAACCGAATGGCCCATGTACGGGCATGACCCTCAGCGAACAGGCCGGGCAGACGATGACTCACTCACCGCCAGCCAGCCCGTGCCGATTTGGGTTTTTCCGTACCCGGAGGGCGAGGTCGAGCCGATTGACAGCGATTTCCCCGGTGTCGAACCGAACTTCGAGCTTATCGGCCCTGACTGGCAGGAAGGCGGCTTCGCTTTGGCGCCCGACGCTTACGACGGCGATTTCCTGTTCGTAGCCACGTCCTCGGCCCCGAGCCATTCCGGTACCTGGACCTTCCTCCTGGCGGATCAGGTCAATTGGATGGTGGGCTACTACGTTTACGTCTGGTTCCCCTCCTTCACCGGCAACGGCCCGCCGCACACCGAGGATGCCGAGTATACCGTGGAGATCGTCAACGACAGCGGCATGGTGGCCTCCTCCGAAACCTTCACAATTGACCAGAACCCCGGTGGTACGTGGACGCCGCTGACAAGCAAGCCATTCCTCGTTCGGGAGGACCAGTACGTAGTAGTTCGGCTTACCAACCGCACTCGGGAGGCCTCGACGGCCGGCTCCACCATGGTTGTGGCGGATGCCGTGAAGTTGGAGCAGGACATGGGCAGCGTTCTTTCCTCGCCCGCCATGTGTCGCCAGCATGACCTCCTCGTCACGTGCCGCACCGAAAACCGCCCGCTCGAAACGGTGGGAGTGACCGATCCGACGTCCGGCACGCCGCCCGTCCTCCAGTCCGGGTCGCGGAACGTCGGTGTTGTGTACGGCATCGCCACCGAGGACAGCCTTGTTACTTCGGGGCTGGATGAGCGCGGCATCCCCCAGTGGTGGTTCCCATACGACTGGGACAACTGGGTGGAGGGAGGATTTTCCTCTTCCCCCGTGATGGCGGATGTTGCAGGCGTTGGTGAGGTAGCGTACGTGGCGGCGCTCGACGGCCAGGTCTACGCTATCAAGACCGATCCGGCTGTCGCCTCCGACCAGCGGCTGGCATGGCAGGGCCCGGGCTACATCCTCGACGACCCGACGGATGCCGGCGGCTGGGGCTACGGCAACCATTCCGGCTACCAGGGCTCCGGCTATCGGCAGGCGGCTGCGGTTGATTCGGGGTCGGGCGGGGAGGTGTCCGCTTTCTGGTCTCTGAATCTCAGCCGACAGGGCGAGTACGCATTCTACGTGTGGATTCCGCCTTCCACCTCTGGCGAGACCTACATCTATGACGCGGAATATACTATACGCATCGGCTCGAATGATACGGTAGTCCGTGTGAACCAGGCAGCGAACGGAGGCCGGTGGATCCGGCTGGGCGGCTATACGGTTCGTTCCACCCAGCTCACGGATATCTCTGTCAGACTGATCAATGGTTTCCAGTCTTATGACTCCGGCGTTACACGGTACGTTGCTGCAGATGCCCTGAAGGTTGTCCCGGCGGACCTGGGGAGCTTTGATTTCTCGTCGCCGGCCGTGAGCTCAGATGGCAAGACGATATACGTTGGGAGCACCAGCGGAAGAGTTTGCGCGTTTGAGTTCGGCAAGCCGGATCCCGTGTGGATGTATCCCTCCCCGGGCGAGAATCGAATTGGAGCCGTTTATGCTTCCCCGGCGCTCAGCGCGGACGGAGATACGCTCTACATTGGCTCGGCAGACGGCCATGTTTACGCCCTGAAAACCACCGGATCGAAGCTCAGCGACGACAGTCGGCTTTCGTGGGTCTACCCGAGCAAGGACCCGGATGATGACGGCAGTATTCAGGTCATCGGCGAGATTTCCAGCACCACGGCCATCGGCGACAAGATTTACGTGGGCGTCGGCAGCGGCACTCCGAGCATCGGCTTCAACTTCGACACATCCGGCCGGGTGATTGCGTTGACAAAGAGCGGCCAGCTCGACTGGATCTACCCCAATGACGTGAATGAAAGCCGCGGCGCATTCCTTTACTCATCGCCCCTGCTCGCCGACATCCAGGGGACGGATGCCGTCGTCATAGGCTCCACGGATGGGTACCTCTACGCCCTTGACCCCGACACCGGTAATGAACTCTGGGGAAGAGCCGACCTCTACCAGGGCATCTATTCCAGCGCGGCCGGCGCGACTATCGCTTCGGAGGGCAGCCTCCGCAACCTCCCTATGGCCTATGTGGGTACGCAGGGCGGTACGCTTTACGGTGTGGATCTCAGGTCGGGCCGGAGGCATTGGTGGTACAATCTGCATGGCGCGGTCACGTCGTCTCCTGCCGTATGCGAGAACAGGTTGTACGTGGGGGATATGGGCGGCGTGACGTGGGCCTTCTCGGACACGCGGGGCGGCAGCGAGACCTGGAATCAGGACGTCGGACCTGAGGCGCCCGGCGACGGCTCTGAAGGCGAGGCGGGCAAGGGTCGGGGGCACCCCGAGGTGGATATCTTCACCGAGGACGTGTACAAAAGAATCCAAATGGGAGAGCGGTTCTCAGACGCGAACCTCCATAAGCTCGCCAGAGCCTTCCCCAACTCGCCCGCGGACCCCTTGCCTTTTGAGTGGGGAGAGACGATCTACGTGGTGACGTGGAACCTGTTCGATCCGAATGAAGAGCGAGAGGACGACGGCACATGGCCCGTGCCGGGCGACCCCGACTTCAAGGGAAAGACGGACAGCAGAATCAGGCTGACATTCAAGAACCGCGCTCCCGGCGCCGCGAGCGACACTGTCACGCGCAGAGATGCGGCGGATAAGGGATATATCGTTGACAGCGCGGGCGATCTGGTGTTCTACGCGAAACATGCCTACGTGCTGGGGCGGTCTTCGAGGAGCAACACGCAGGCGCCGGGAAGCCGGATTACGGTAAGCGTGGAGGAGAGGGCCGGTGCAAGCAATAAGGGCGCGGCGAGCGGGCGCAATATCGTTCCTCGGCACCCTGTTGTCTACTTGCAGGACGACGAGGACCCGGAAACTGACAGCGATTTGACCGATCCCAGCAAGAATGCGGCGCAGGAGATCGCCATCAACAATCCCCTGGGGTTGGTCTATATTGACCCGCGCGGTGTGGACTCGAACTGGATTGGTGTGACGCCGGGCGCCTGGACGACCAGGCGCGATGACCCACTTGCCCAGGTCAACGGCAACCCTGGTTCGCCGTGGGTCAGGGTCGGCGATGTCCCGCACGGGACCAACTCGGATGGACACATCGCCTGGGTGTGCGACCGGAGCTTGATGAGGGCACTCGGCGGCCTCAAGAGGTTCCGGGTGGCACGGAACGATCTGGCGTGGACGGGAGGGCCAAATGATGTCATTAGTGCTCTGCCGTGGGATCAGGCGCCGCCGCTTGTGGGTCCGAACGCGAGCTTCGATTACCCTGACATTCCGTCGCGCCAGGCGGCCGTCGTTATGGTGGACAGCCGTCTCGATCCGACTCAGGAGAACGTAGACTTGAGGCCCGCCCCGATAACAGGAGTGCCGGGACCCAGTGACTCCTGGGATGTCGGCAGGAACCCTCTGTCCACGGCGGTTACCGTTCCCAGGTTCCAGCCGGCGAACTTGGGGCACGGGTATGTTGGAAAGGTTCACGTGTATATTGACTCGGACGGCGACGGCCGATTGGACAAGCCGGCGCAACTTGGGGCTGGGCGACAGTTGCGGCAGAGGCTCACCGGCGCCAGGGCCGAGGCGTACCGGGAGTTCGTGGTGCAGGTGCATGTGGCCCCGGATTCCCGCTTAGAAGTAGTCGAAACAACGTACGATATCGGCAAGGTCCCGCACGGTTTTGGATTCACATACAACCCGAGCGCGGGCAGCATGCCCGATGTTTTCTACGAGGATCTGGCGGCCTGCGAGGCCGACTTTGGGCCCTGGTTTAAGTCGTTCACCGCCTACAACTTGGGGAACGTGAACCTGTTGAACGTGCGGATGGCGAAGATAGTCAGGCCGTCATCGAACCCGCTTTACACGCTTGACATGTTTAGCGACACGGTCGAGGGCGGGTCCTTCATACCAGCCGGAGGCGTTGTCAGCGCTCTGGACCCGGAGTTTCTCGATGACGGAGCGAAGATATCGCCTGTGCTCGGCCTGCCCCGCCGGACCTTCCACAAACCCAGGGTTGGGGCAGCTCCGACTGTGTTGAGAATCCCGGACATCCCGAAAACATTGTATCCGCAATTCGGATATAATCCATCGAATCCGCCGCCGCTGCCGTCTTTCAGCATAGCGGTTCCGACCGGGACGCCGGCGGGGACGTATTCGAGCGTATTCACGCTGTTCGAGGACAAGAATGATGATGGCATCTTCCAGGTGGGCAGCGAATCGGTCGGCGACCCGCTTATGCAGGCCAAGATTACGGTGATGGAGGGCAGGCTGACGGACGGCGTTACGCCCGGCAGTGAAGCCGTGCCGCATCTTGACCGCGGAGACCGCGCGGCGCCTACAGGCGATGCTACTCCCGCCGCATACCGAGAGCCTGGGAGGGGCAACCTGCGCCTGTTCTGGGCGAGTTCCCGCTATGGGCCGACCGGCTCGGGCAATGATCCATGGTACCTATATTCGTCCGAGCTCCCATGGCATACGGATCCATCGAATCCCAACGTGGGACAATGGGTGTTTGCTGAGACAAGTGAACCCCAGTGGTGGAGCCGGGTGGATTGGAGTGCTGCCTATCCCGCGCCGGCGAGCGTCGGGAGCTCCTTCTTCCCGTCGCCGGATGCCGCAAATCCGAACAGGGGCGCGCCTGGCGCCCTGCTTCTGAGCACAGTGAAGTTCACCACGCCGTCGGTCGCCGTGGATGATGTAAGCGGCAGGGCGTGGCTGTTCTACGGCGGGCAGGCGTTCAAGTACGTCGCAGGAGATGCAGCCGCACCGGAGAGAAAGACTCAGGAGTCCAGAGCGTTTTACACGGAGATCACCGGCGGGAACCTTGGCAGGCCGGTTTTCTCCTCCACGCACGACTGGACTATGCCGAAGTACGGCATCCGGGGCGCAGCCGCCCGCATAGGCAGCACGAGTCCCGGTTCGCTCTGGCTGTGGACGTTCTGGTACGGCGGGAATAACAACAAGTGGCGGATCTACTACAACGCGAATCTGCACCCCGATGACCCCGACGCATGGTCGAACGACACGCAGCTTTCGCTGCCGAAGGGGTTGACCTCCGCAGCGGAGCCGTCGCCCGTGTTCAGGCCGGTTACCGCTCGTGACGGTCGGGCGTTTGACATCGTGTACTCGGGCTTCTCAGAATTCCATAAGAACGCGGACATCTACCTGAGCCGCTATATGCCACAACCGAGGGGATATAACCCCCGGACGGGCCGCATGCCGATGGATCTCAGAAAGCTGCCGCCGATTAGAGACGAAGAATTGGCCCGCGATCCCAGTTCGGCTGTGTGGTACTCCAAGCACGTGGACTGGTCCCTTGCCAATCTGGAGATCACGGTTTATCCTGACAGGTCCGACCCGCTAACAAGCTACACGCTTTATCCGATCAATGCCAAGTACACCAGGGACCGACAAACCGGGGCTTTGATATACGTTTACGACGACGAAGTTGACCTCAGGAGGTTGTTCCGGTCCGTCGTTATAAACCGCGAAGCCGGGACTGTTAAGTTCCTACGTGACCCCGGGCCGGCTGCCAGGGTGGTCGCGACCTACATTCCCACAGCCTATAGGTTGACTACCGATTCCGCAGCGGACGTGTCGCCTTACGCGCTCCTGGACGACAGCCCCAACCCGCGGTACAGGCCGGGATATCTGGACAACCCGTTCTACGTCCCGTCGAACTATGATGAAAACAATCCGCCGCCGACCGACCGCTTCTGGGTGTTCTGGCGGCGGCCCGCGCCCGCAATGAAAGGGACGAGCGTCTTTTACAAGTCGTTCAGGTACACTGTCCGACCGAATCATCAAATCGCTGTGGATACGAACTGGAAGCCCAGGCTCAGTAACATCAGGCCTGCTCCTAAAGCGCCCGTTGAGGTCGACTGGGTGAAGAACCGGCTGTACTTCACCAGCGAGGACGAGGGCAAAGAGTTCGCCATAACGTATACCGATGCGCAGGGAGTCGATGTGACGGAGACTGTCACAGTTCAGTTCGAGGAAGAGCTGGATGCCCAGGGGAACGCATTCGGCAACCTCACGAGCGAGATGGTCAACGAGGGCCAAGTGTGTGCCTTTAAGGACCCGGTGGAGAATAAGCTGTGGGTCTTCTGGACCAGCACCCGTTCGGGCAACACCGACATATACTACGAGGCGATAAGCCCGAGGTTCCACGGGGTGGAGTTTAAGTGACGCCTTTGAGAGCCGCTCCCGACGGTTTTTCGCGAGAGGGGCAGAATCGGCGGGCGAACATATCGCACACGTTGTTTTTCACCTGACTCGTTGACAAACACGGCGGCGAAGTGGTAACATTCGAGTATCGGCGCACGACCAGCCGGCGGTTGTGGGTGCTGGAAGGGCAATCGCGCCGGCCGAGCAGTCGCACGCACTACTAACGGAGTTCTTGGATGGGATTCTTAGGGAAATCAGGAGGCGGACCCACTGTTGGAGTCGATATCGGCTCCAGCCTGATGAAGGTTGTAGAGGCCAGGCCGGGCAAAGAAGGTCCGCAAATCACGGCCCTTGGGGTATGCCCGACGCCCGAAGGGGTCATCGTCGACGATGTAATCCTCGACCCCGAGTCTCTGGGGCGTGCCCTTCGTCAGTTGCTTGCCGAAAGCGGGATCCAGTGCAAGCGGTGTGTTTCCTCGGTTTCCGGTCAGTCCTCGGTAGTCGTACGCATCATTGAAGTGCCCAAGATGACGAAACAGGAACTGGCCGAGACTATGAAGTGGGAGGTCGAGCGCCATGTGCCGTTCGCGGCGAGCGAAGTGGTGATGGACTTCGCGCTGATAGAGGAGCGTTCGCAGCCTCAGGATGATCAGAACATGGAGGTTCTCCTGGCAGTCGCCCAGCAGGATCTTGTGAACAAACATGTCGAGTCGCTGCTGGCGGCGGGGCTCGAGCCGACCGCCATCGACGTGGAGCCGCTCGCGGTAGCTCGGGCGCTCATAGATAGCTCGAAAAACGGCGAACGCGAGCAGACGATCGCCATTGTAAATGTAGGTTCCGAAGCAACCGATATCGGCGTGTTCCAACATGGGCTCCTTGCTTTTCCAAGAAGTTTGCCGATCGCCGGCAAGGCTATTACTCGTGCGCTGAGCGACACCCTGAACATTCCATTCGAGCAGGCAGAACGGCTGAAACGGGAGCGTGGGACAGTATTGATGGACAGGGCCGGACAGTACACGCCGGATGTCGGACTGGGAAGCCCGCCGCGAACCGGTGTAGGCGATGAGCCGGATGCCACAGTAGGCTTGGCGGCACCGGCTTCCGATTCCTCGGATGAGGACATGAGTTTCATTCCCGGGCTCGGCTTCACCTCGATGGAGGAAGAGCCCGCTCCCCAGCAGGCTGCGGGGCAAACAGCTGATGAGCCGTCTTTCGACATTGATCTTGGCGGGGGAGTCTCGGGTACCGGCGATGCCCCGCCGGCGATGTCCTTTGATCTATCGGTCGACGAGGAGCCAGCCCAGGATTCTGCCCAGGCTGGTACACCTCAGCTGGACCTCTCCGGAGATGTTCAAAAGGCCTCTGACGAGATCGCTCCGGCGGCGCCGCCGGCACCCGTATCGGATCAGGGCTCGGAAGTCGAAATTCCGGCCTACTCCGACGAGGTCATTTTCGACGCAATCGGTCCGGTGCTCGCCGATTTGGTCGCCGAAGTCAGACGCTCCATTGAGTATTTTGCAAGCCGTTACCAGAGCCAGCCGGACAAGATAGTTCTTTGCGGGGGCACAGCCAAGCTGCCCCACTTGGACGAGTTTTTCACAGCCGAACTCGGCATACCCACCATCGTTGCAAATCCGCTGAAGAACATCGAAGTATTCTCTCGCGGCGCATCCGAGGACTATCTGGCAGAAGTCGCGGCAGTTTTTCCCGTCGGTATCGGATTAGCGATGAGGGACATGATAGGAGAATAATCTGCGCCGTGCTCAAGATCAACTTACTCCCGCCGTACATTTACGAAAGACGCAAGATTCGGCAGACCACATTCCTTTTTGGCCTGATATTCATGCTGGTTCTGGGATGCATGGTCACCTGGTGGGTAATGCTGGGAAAGAAGGAAAGCAACCTGGAGATATATGTCGCCGAGATGGAGCAGAAGGCGGACCAGGTGAAGGCGCTCAAAGAGCTGGTCAGGGCCGAGGAGGCGAAGATACCCCCTGTCGAGGCGAAGGTGGACTTTATCGAGGGCGTGATGGCCTACAATGTGAAAGTGCCTAACCTGTACGAGGAACTCGCCAAATACACGTACACCCGGGTCCTTTACAGGTCCGTATCGCCATCCAACAATCAGCTGACGATTCAAGCATATGCGAGGAGCGTGGGGGACTGCGGCAGGTACCTGCTCAATCTGTATCGCGCCAGTCATATCTTTCGCTCCGTTGCGATATCCGAGGTGCCGGGGTATCCGACCGGAGGCGGAGAAGCTGCCGGGCCGGCTTTATTCGCTGAAACAGGAACCGCTGAGTTGGCCCAGCTCACCGTATTGCCAAGAGGCTTTGAGTTCACCGTCACCTGCACGCTCGTGGAGCCGATTGTTGTCCCGACATATAGCGCCGCAGGTGCCCGCGAACCGACTGAAGGGTTGCCGGCGCCCGGAGCCGGCGCCCCAGAGCCGCCATTGGACG
>Ga0114930_10003108_pt1 | contig 14670 bp, 15 predicted proteins | sample AnhtaG_FD_87300 | JGI IMG/M metagenome (GOLD analysis project Ga0114930, IMG submission 87300) | Deep subsurface microbial communities from Anholt, Denmark to uncover new lineages of life (NeLLi) - Anholt_01485 metaG | ecosystem: Environmental > Aquatic > Marine > Oceanic > Sediment | place... | reverse complement strand
GGCAAAAGCAGCTAAACTCCTCGAAGAAGAGTTTATTGAAACAATGTCAGATGTTAATGTTTCCACTCTAGAAGTAGCGTGCTTTAGAGCTCAAGAAGATGCTGAAAAGGGTTTAATTCCAGGGTTATCAATTGAAAGATTTATGGGACGACCAGGACTAATAGCTGACGAATTATTAGGACTTACAATAGCAGATTATATTGCTGGAGCAAGAGGCATTTTTGAATTCACTAGATTTGATCAATCAAAACCCGGAATACTAAAAAAACTTGGACCCCTCACTAACGACGCTGTTGGCGGATTAGTGGCAGGTGTTTCATCAAACATATATACCCACGCATATAGAAAAAACAAATAAGCAACCTGGCTTCAAAAAAAAGACAATCCAAGTAATTTATCTAACTCCAGCTATTTCTTTTGAAAAGCTGAAAATACTCCATGACAATCACAAGTTGTACCAACAACAAAATATTGCTCTTTGTCCACTCGATTAAAAAAAGTAAGGAGTTCACTAACTTTGAGAGCACCCATACCCGGAGCCATTTGATAACTAACTAAAAAAATTCCCTGAGGATACGCAAATCGCATCAACTTGTCCATTATGCAAGGTTTACTTTTACCAGTTGAAGGACATAGTGGAGGAGTCCCACACTTATCTATGCAATCTGCATCTCGGTTATAACTCACTATTAAATTACCGCGTCCAGATTTTAAAACTATAGAGGCAGGTAAATTAGATAAAATTGAGTTTATTGCTTCAGGCCACGGTCGAAGCTCAAATTTTAGTTTTGCAAGTTCAGCAGCAACATGAATAGGAGCAGTTGGAAACAGATAAACTGGATTTAATTTTTCTATAAGATCTAAAACACTCCGCATATTACCTTGAAAAAAGTATTCACCTTTTTCTTCCACATTAAGATCAGATTTAAGATTATATTTTGTCACAGCAAGACATTTCGGGTCTTTATCTACAACCAAAAAACCTTCATTTTGAGAGCGATGATATTCAACTGCTTCACACCCATATTTTCCTCCACCAACAATAATATTCATAAAATCATCACCACAGGTTAAGATAAAAGTGGATACTTAATTTATTCAATAAATACTTATCCCAAACAGAGAAAACAATCAGATAATAAACAAAAAATGACTTCTTCAATGTTTTATTCAAGTTTGATTCTCTTTTAAGTGGCCACCATAAAACTATAATAGTTTATTCACTTGGGTGATTACACAGTTGGTATGCATGCCTCAAACAGACCTTTGTGTTGTTACTCATACTTTCTTACCACATGTAGGAGGAATCGAAAAGGTTGTATATGAACAAGGTATACGATTGCTTCAAAAAGATTTTAATCTCAAAGTCGTGACAAGCAGACTAAACACAAAAAGAAATTATTCAATTAAAGGTATCAATGTCAATTGTTATAATTCGTTTAACATCGGCTTCAGATTAGGAATTCCTTATCCTATTCCTCATTTTACTAGTTATAAAACTATTGCAAAAATGATTAGGTCTAGTGATATAACACATGCACACGGTCATCCTTATCCATCATCTCTTTTAGCTGCTAAATTAGCAAAAAAATACTCTAAACCAATAGTAATCACTCAACATAATACGTTTATTCAATATGAAGGATTATGGAACTCCTTTGAAAGATTAAATGACTTAACAATTGGAAAAGAGGTCCTAAAGCTAGCAGATAGAATCTTAGTTGTAAGTGATGCTACCAAAAAATATGTAGTTAGTTTGGGTGCAAACCCGGAAAAGATCACAATACTTCATAATGGAGTTGACTTACATCGATTCAATTCAATAAAAGGTCTAAAGGAGGAAATGCGAAAAGAATTAGTTATCAACGAAGATGCGAATGTAGCACTCACAGTCAGGAGATTGGTCTTCAAGAATGGAATTGATACATTGATAGAAAGTGCTAAAAAAGCTGTGAAAGAAAATGCTAATCTAGTTTTTTTAATTGTAGGTAGAGGTCCGGACCTTCCAGAAGTTAGAGAAAGAATTCGACAATTAAACCTTGAGAAGAGTATAAGACTCCTTGGTTTTGTCTCAGATGAAGAATTGCCCAAATATTATAATGCTGCCGACTTTTTCATTTTACCTTCTAAATCAGGGGAAGGTTTACCTTTGGTTTCACTTGAAGCTATGGCATGTGGTCTTCCAGTAATAGCAACTGATGTGGGTGGGATTAAAGAAATTTTAGAAAAAAACTTTGGAAAAATTGTGCCAGCTAACGATCCAGCTTCACTTAAAGAAGCAATAATAGATTTTTCTCACAGAGATTTAAACCCAATAAAAAAGGGTTTAAGATTATTAATAGAAAAAAAACATAGTTGGGATAAGAATGTGGAAAAACTTACAAAAATATACGAAGAGCTTATTTAAGCAACTGTGGTAACTATATAGACTTTCAAGGCTGTGAGCAATAAATAATGACTTCGAAGGTAGAATTGGTTTCAGTTGTTATTCCAACTCTTAATGAAGCGGGAAATATTGTTGAAGTAATTAATACAGTCGAGAAAGAAATAAAATATCCTTATGAAATAATCATCGTTGATGGTGGATCAACTGATGGCACTAGAAAAATAGTTAAAAATAAAAATTGTAAGCTAATTATTGAGACAAGACGCGGGTATGGATTAGCTCTTCGCCTAGGAATGAAACATGCCAAAGGTAACATAATGGTTATGGTTGATGGTGATGGAACCTATGAATTAAAACACATCAACATCGTGCTGGATAGATTAATAAAAAAAGATGCTGAACTTTGTTTGGCTACTAGAATGTTTGATCCCAACAAAGCTATGGGCATGATGAATTTTGTTGGAAATAAGGTAATAACTTTTTGCTTCAACATGCTCTACAAACAAATCCTTAGTGATTCGCAATCAGGATATCGAGCAATATCTAAAAAAGCATTCGATAAAATAGAATTTAAAGAAGACGATATGGCTTTTGCCACAGAAATGCTAGTAAAATTTTCTCAAAAAAAATATAAAATGGTTGAAATTCCTACTATATATAAAGAAAGAAAATATGGAAAACCCAAACTGAGAAGATTCAAGTCAGGGATAGAAATATTTACTACGATGTTAAAGGGATTTACAGAGAGACATTATGAATAAATTCGATCGAATTTTTAATTTTGATTCAAATAAAGGAATAAGTATTCCTATAATCCTGTCGATAATATTTGTTACCAGTCTTTTAGTTGGATACTATTTATTATCAAATGCACCACCTGAGGGCTTTTCATCAATTTACATATTAGACGCACAAAAAAAGACAGATTTATACCCTGAATTGGTAATCATTAACGAAAATAACACATTCAATGTATTTATTGGAGTAGAAAATCATCTGGGTAAAAAACAATCTTATGAAGTTCAACAAAAATTAACAGATAAACTGATTTTAACGTTTCCAATCAGTGAAAATCCAGAAAACGTCTACTCCAAAACTTTAGATCATCAGGAAACATGGGAAACATTGATATCCACTACCATAAATGACCCTGGAAACTACTCATTAGTTTTTGAACTTTACTTAAAGGAAGATTCAGAAATAATTGATGAAAATATTAAACCAATTAACTATGTTCTCTTAAACATTGAAGCGGATTTTAAGAGTTAAGTTGTTTCAGTAGTTTTCTTTTTTAAGACATACTCTTTTTCGGTTTCAATTCTATGAACATTATTGTAGGCACAAAAAGGTATTAGCTTAAGATCCGGAGTAGCATAATGCACTACACATCTTTCAACCCGATTAACATCAAAGGTGTAACGATCCATAAAAGCCATACTTCCAAGCAAGAAAATTCTACGTCTCAAATGACCTAATGATTCATAAGATGGGGCCAGATGCATCTTTAAAATTGCTTTCATTAAAGTAAAAAATCCTAGCTCCTTAGTAACTAAAGGCCAATTTAATGAAAGTACTGAAGCAAAAAATAAAGATGAAAGAAGCGAAAGCTTTCCTTTTGATTCAATTTTTGTTGCTGCTTTCTGAATATTCTGGAAGAATTTTTTAAAGTTTACAAAATGATTGATAGGAATAATTTTTCCGTTTTTTGAAACATAAATCCAGTTCACTAAACCACATTGAGGACTGCAAGAAAAGAGAGGCCAAGGTTTTTTCATAAACTGTCTCATAATTTTTATCGGTGAAACCATTATGGATAATGGAAAGAAATCTGTGGCTTTAATTTCACTGTTGGTTTGGGATTCAACCTCTTCTGCAAAATGCCAATCTCGCCATGATTCTCTAAGAGGATTACCTGTTGCTCGACCAGTAAAAGCTATTGGTTGGAAAATTATTCCGCGTATAATATCAGAATTTTGAGCCGCAAATTGTATTATAGAACCAATTTCATCATCATTAAATCCTCGCATTAAAGTATTAACCAGGATTATTTCTATGTCATATTTACGACAGTTTTTAATTGCTTCAAATTTTGTCTGCAGTAGTTTTTGTCCTCTTACCTCTTCGTAGAATGCATCAGTAAAACTATCAAATTGAAGGTAGACTATGTTCAATCCTTTTTCTTTTAGTTTACGAGCCAGATCTGGAGATTTAGCTAGTTTAGTACCATTGGTTGCCAAGATCGTCATAAATTTGAGTTTGTGTGCGATACCTATGATTTCGGGCATATCATCTCGTTCTAAGGGTTCTCCTCCAGAAAACAATAAAGCAGGAGGTTTGGGATTTCGAGAATTTAGAAAATTTAAAATTCGTTCTATTTCATCCTTTGTAGGTTCATAACCTACTTCATGTTCTGGAAAGGTTGAAAAACAGACAGAACATTTCAGATCACATCTTTTTGTGACATCAATAACACCTATTACTGTCTCTGAAATGTGATCACTGCAAGAATCGCAACCTTGAGGACATTTTTCAGAACCTTTAGGAATTGTTGGATCTTGTAAAGTTTTAAAGAAATCAAATTGTTCAGAAAATTTAAAGATCTCTGGACTCTGCCAGTGAGTGGCTGAAAAAGATCCATGAGTCTTGCAAGTTTTAGTAATTATTATTTTTCCATTTTCATTTTTTAATTGAGCAGGCAGTTTTTTTAGACATATTGGACATATACTGGTTGTTTCCCTCATAGAATTGCCTCAAGGATTAAAGATAACAACAGCAAAGTCATGGACATTGTAACCATACGTTCATATTTTTTTACAGTCTCTACAGTTGAGGGAGAAGTTAAGAGACGAATTGAAGCGTAGAGAAGGAGGATACTCCACAAAGAAATTAAAATCAGGTAGGGTGCTCCGAAAGGTATTATGAAAAAAGGAATGGGTGCAAATATTGCAGTTAATAATAATAAAAAGGATGCAATTCTGACTGAATTTTTAATACCTATTTCTTTAGGTAGGGTTGGATAACCGACTTTTGAATCGCCTTCCAAACTTAATACATCTCGTAAAATATTTCCGCTGATAGTCCCAAACCCAATAGGATAAAGACTTAGTGAAACAAGACTTATTTGTTGGAAAATTGTTGCTTCACCATAAATAAATGCGGTACCTACAAGCAAACCAACAAGAAGGTTTGCGGCAAAACCAGATTTTCGTTTCACAAAAGCTGAATACACGATTAGTAATATAGAATCAATTAATAGAATTAAAAAACTAAGCCAATTGATTAGAAAAGCTAAACTTAATCCAACAATAAATAATAACCCAGATATAACTAAGACATTTTTCAGAGTAAATAATCCAGAAGGAATCGGTCTATTGGGTTTTATAATAGCATCACTCTCTCTGTCAAAGTAATCATTAATAGAGAATCCTGCTGAGGTTATGAAGGCCATTGAAAAGAAAATCAATAAAACAGTTTGAATACTAATTGGATCTGGTGTGATTGCAAAAGCAGTAATAAGGGAAAGGCCTCCAGTCATAAGCCAATACGGTAATCTCAGAAGAGAAAACAATCCTTTGGTTGGGAAGTTTATTAACTTAACCTCCGATCACGTATCATTTCTTTCAAAGTATCTTCTAGAGTAACTTTAGGAGTCCAATTAAGTTCTTTTTTTGCTTTATTTATGTTGAACCAAATTGTTTTCACATCACCATGCCAGGAAGTGTTAGTGGTTGAAATAACCGTTTTTTCAGATAAATTTAACAATTTTATAATAAGCTTGGCCAAATCTATAATTTGGATTGTTTCTCCATAACCAAGATTGTAAGTCTTACCGACGGCAGCTCTCCCCTCAGTAGATAAAATTAAAGCTTCTACAATATCAGAAACGTGAACAAAATCTCTTGATTGTAAACCAGTGCCAATTATTTCAAGTTTTTCAGGATTTCTATTAATTTTATCAAAGAAATCATGAATCACACCATGACACCTAGAACCATAGACATTTGCAAAACGCATAATAGTAATATCTAAGCCGTATTGCTTAGAATACATATCACAATACTCTTCGCCTACAACTTTGGATAATCCATAACAAGAAAATGGATTAAAACCATAATCTTCTGAGGTAGGTAGTTTTGTTGGATTACCATAAACGGCAGCAGTAGATGCAAAAACCAAGCGGGCATCATCTTTTCTAGCTTTTTCAAGAACGTTAAGAGTACCTCTAGCATTAGTTTCAAAATCAATTATTGGATTTTCCATAGAATACGGAACTACAACTTGAGCGGCTAAATGAAAAATCAAATCCGCTTTTTCTTGAGAACGGAGTTTTTTAAGATCTAATATATCACCTTTAACAAAGTGCACGTTGGGAAGATGTTTTACGTTTTCAACTTTACCTGATGACAGATTATCATATACTGTTAATTTTCTTGATGGAGATGAAAGTTTTGCACATAAATGAGATCCTATAAAACCTGCTCCACCAGTCACGAATATTTTCTTTCCATCTAGGTGAGTCATTAAATCACAACAAAGCCTATATTCTTATTTTGTTCAGTGTAGGCTATATGTCCAAGGCGAAAACTATAAAAACTTTTAGGGATTTACTCGCTTTCCTGACCATTATTCCTGTTGGGACAACAGATGATTTTGTAATAACTTCAGCTGAAGCCATTTTTCTTTTTCCATTAATCGGAGGTTTTATTGGTTTATTGGGAGGCTTGTATTATCAATTTTGCAGCTTCGTTGTTACAAATATTTTGGATTTAATTAACTCGACTATTGCAATTCCAATAAATTTTTTGAGTCAATTTTTCCCTGCAATTATGACTTTAGCATTTCTTTTAGTATTAACAGGACTCCAACATTTCGATGGCTTAGTAGATTTAGGAAATGCAATAGGAGTTAAAAAATTAAAAGATAGAAAAGATATGGCACATGCATGGGTTGTAACTTATAAAGGAGGATTTTTAGCGATTTTTGTCGAATTCTTAGCAGTCTTAGGCATTTTTCTATTAAATCCTTCAATGATTTTTGGAGCTATTATTACTTCAGAAATTGCAGCAAAACTATCAATGGTCACTATTTCGTGGATAGGAAAACCTACACATTCTGGATTAGGATCAATCTTCCTTGAAACTGCCAAAAGTAAACGCAACATAATAGCTTATTTCTTATCAATTTTGATGATTTACCCATTTTTGGGGTTAATTGGAGTATGGGTGGTTTTTATCACCATTCTTTTAGGTTTCTTTATGGAAAGAGTGGCTAAATTTGTTTTCGACGGCGTATCAGGGGATATGATAGGCGCAACAAACGAAACTGTCAGAGCAGTAATTTTAGTGTTTATAGCGAGTGTGTTAATTTTATGAAAATTCCCGCGTTAATCATGGCTGGAGGAAGAGGAAGGAGAATTTGTTCAGAAATAGAAAAACCACTTTTATCAATATTTGGCAAACCGCTTATAGATAGAGTAGTAGAGGCCGCTAAATCTGCTAAAAATATTTCCGAAATATATGTTGTAACAAGTAAAAATACCCCCCAAACAGAAGAAAGATGTTTAAAAAAAGGGTGGAGAATATTAAAAACTAGAGGAGAAGGGTACCACAACGACTTAAAACAAGCAATAATAGATGGTAAATTAGACTCTCCAGTTTTAACTATGCCTGCAGATTTGCCAGCTTTAACTGGCAGATTCATCGATAAAATAGTTATTCTTTTTGAAAAAAAAGGAAAAAATGCTTTTGCTGTTTTTGTTCCACTTGAAAAACGTGAAAAAATGGAATTATCTGTTTCATCTAAAGATGAATTTGAAGGAGTATTGTATGCAGTTTCTGGTGTGAATATTATTAATGGTAAAAAAATTTTAGTTGAAGGAAAGATTGATACTGCGGCCTTAGTAACCGATGAAATTGAAGTTCTTTTCAATATTAACACCCAAAAAGATTTAGAAATAGCCGAAAAAAAACTAAAAAATCATTTTAATTAATTTTTTTGCCCCTTATTGATATAAGTAATATTTGATGTGGTTAGGAGAAATCTTTAACACTGTCTTAAATCAAATTTAGTTCTGAATTAGTTTATTAAAGGTAATAATTGATGAATCTGCTGAGTTACAGTAATTTATGGAATGCCATAATAGGACTACCAACAACAACAAAAATGTTAGAGGTATCTTTGAGAAGCTGTGGTTCTTGCAATAAAACAATACTCGAGGTAGCCTTAAACGATTATGTGAGAAAAAAGAAAAACTGTTCCAATTGCAGAAGTATTTATTCGAAAATAATTAGATTTTGGATAGAGTTTTTAAGACTTAGTCTTTCTGTAAAAAGGGAAAAAGTTGAAAAACTCTTAGACGATCCTTATGCAAAAAGAGCGATAATCACAATAGTGAAGAGTTTTCTTCATTTTGGAATTAAAAAACCCCTTTCAATTTACACTCCGTTTCTAGTTGTGTGGGATTTCACACATAAATGCAACTTAAATTGCAAACATTGTTACTCAAATTCTGGAAAAGTAATGGAAGAAGAACTTAATACAAAAGAGGCTATAGAGGTAGTGAATCAACTAGCTGATTTTGGTGTTACAGCTCTAGCATTTTCTGGTGGTGAACCTCTAAGTAGAAGTGATTTTTTTGAGGTGGCTCAGCATGCAGTTAAAAGAGGATTATATGTTTCAGTAGCTACAAATGGAACATTATTAACTAAAGAGAATGTTAGAAAACTAAAAAAAACCAAAATAAACTACGTGGAAATTAGTGTTGATGGCGCATCTGCACAATCTCATGATTCATTTAGAGGAGTATCTGGTGCGTTTGATAATGCTATAAAAGGATTACAGAATTGTGTTAAAGAGGATTTATGTGCTTGCATTGCGACCACAGCAACAAAAAAAAATCTCAAAGAAATACCTGCAATAATAGATTTGGCCGAACAAATCGGAGCAGAGAGATTTACTTACTTTAACTTTGTTCCCACAGGAAGGGGAAAAGAACTCTATGATCAAGATATTTCTCCAGAAGAGAGAGAAGAACTCATGAGTTATTTACTAAAAAGAATATCAGATGGCACTAAGGTTACAATTCTTACCACTGCGCCTCAATTAGCTCGTTTGGCAATCCAATGTCAAGGAGAAGGAAATGAAATGGCTATGTCTATGGCACATATGCAAACAGTTAAGGTTAGCAAAAAGGCAGTTTCTTTAGCTGACTTTATAGGAGGATGTGGAGCTGGAAGACTTTATTGTTCATTGTCACCAAAAGGTGATGTTCATCCATGTGTATTTCTACCGATAAATGTTGGAAATATTAAAAATAAAAAATTCAAAGAAATCTGGTTAAACTCTAAGGTTTTCACTTCATTAAGGGACAGAACAAAACTAAAAGGAGCTTGCAGTACTTGTGATTTCAGGGATATTTGTGGTGGGTGTCGCGCCAGAGCAAAAGCTTACAATGGAGATATTCTAGCTTCAGATCCAGGTTGTATACTCACTAAAAAAGGGAGGAAGAGTGATAATTCTTAGAAATCAAAAATCGGTAGTGAAGATACATAGTACAAAAGAAGATTTAATAAAAATTCTAAAAGAAGCAATTAAAGAATCAGGAGTTCATAAACAAAAAAAGATTTTTATAAAACCAAATATTAGTCATCCTGATTTTATTCCCGGAGTAATTACAGATCCAATATTATTATATGAATTAGTGGGGTTACTCCGTAATAATGCAGAAGAGGTTCTAGTTGGAGAATCAAATGGATATAATTATTCCTGCAAATTTGCATTTGAAAAAACTGGACTAAAAAAAGCGGTTAATAGAGCGGGTGGAGTAGTTGTTAACCTTTCAGAAGATAAAATAGTAAAAATAAAATTTCACAATAGTCCTAATAAACCAAAAGAGCTATTTTTACCTAAAATTGTTGTAGAAGCTGACGCGATAATTGATTTACCTTTAATGAAAACACATGAATTTACAATGTTTAGTGGAGCTATTAAGAATCTTTTTGGATGTGTACCAAGCAATAGGCGAATATATTTACATCCATTTTTAAACGAGGTTTTCTACAAACTTTATTCCGTTTTGAATCCCAGCCTAACTATTATGGACGCTAGAGTAGGATTAGAAGGAAATGGACCAACTAAAGGAGATCCAGTAGACATGAATTTGATTCTATCCAGTACTTCAGCTTTAGCTACAGACATTATTGCCTCAGAAATTATGGGTTTAAAGTTAGAACAGATAAAACACCTCAATTATATTGCCAATAAGAAGAAAATGAGTAGAAAAAAAATAATAACCCAAGGATTAGAGGTAGGAGAAGTAACACGGAAGTTTAAACTACCAAAAATAGATTTGCCAGTCAGAGCGCAGATGCAAATTTACAAACATGAATATCTAACAAAAGCATTATTCTGTTCATTAGATATTGTTAAACTCTTTCAAAAAATAACTTTAGCTTATAGAGGTAAACCAATAGAGGTAAACTAATTCAGCTCTTCTCGATATACTTTGATAACCTTTTTTACGATCAAACGCCAGTCAAATCTTTTTTCGACAGTTTCTCGGGCTTTATTGGCCATTTCAGAAGCTTCAGCAGGATTTTCTATTAGATATAAAATTCGATCAGATAGGGCAGTAGAATTAGCTGGAGGTACCAAAAATCCATTTTCGCCATCTTCTATCATCTCAGGAATACCTCCCACATTTGTTGTAACAACTGGTAAACGACTTGACAATGCTTCTAGTACAGCAAAAGGAAGGTTTTCATAAAAAGTTGAAAAAGCAAAAATATCTGCTGCTTGATAAAGTTTAGGTAATTTAGCATCTGGGAAATATCCAGTAAATAGTATATTAGATCGTATTCCGAGTTTTTCTGCATAATCAACCAATTTTTTCATTTCATTCTTTTGGCCTTTTCCTGAAATAATTAATTTGACATGTCTATACTTTTTAGCCACTATTGACACACTTTTAATAAGCGTAAACAATCCCTTTCTGGCATATAGTCTACCTACAGAAAGAATTTTAAAGTCTTTATTACTCAAACCTAACTCTTGTTTGACTTTTTCCTTATCTTCAGGTGGAGCAAATTTATGGATATCAACACCATTGTGAATAACACGAATCTTATCTTCTTTTACATTGTAATATTTTAGAAGTTCTCGTCTAGTAAAATCGCTAACGGCAATAAGTTTGTTTGAACGTTCTAGTGTTTGTTCCTCAAAAAATCTAAGAACTCGATTGAAACTAACCATAAATCGCTCATTAGAATTTAGTCTACTATAGGGTTCATTTTTGATTGCTTCTGCTTCACCTTTCCATGTAGAATGTACTGTAGTTATCAGAGTTTTTCCAAAATTTTTAGGAATAGCAAAACTAGGAACTAGTGGAAGATTTATGTGTGTGATATCTACAGAAATGTTATCATTGATTTTTTTTAATTTCTGAAAAGCAGTTCCTGCAAAAAGAAAAGAACGTATAATTGGAGCTTTAAAAGTTTTTAGGAAAAATGCTCTTTGTTGATTATTTATTTTTATGTCTTTTGTTTCGCCATAACCTGTTACAACGGAAGTAGTATAACCATTTTTAATTAATTCCTTTGAAAGATAGTAAACGTAAGAACCAGTACCTCCAGATAGGGGAAGATATTCTGGTGAGACAAAACAGACTTCAACCATTATTTTTCACCACGTTTACCTAACACATATTTAATTGTACTAATTACTGCTCCTGAACTCCAAGCAATCACTATAACAAAATAGAGTATAATAAGCAGCAATGCTGTATTGTCTAAAAATCGTATAGAAAGTTTTATTGCAGAAAATACAAAATAAATTAAAAGAGAAACAAACAATATTATTGAAATTAACCATAATGGCCTCAAGAAATCAACTAATCCAATAATGAAGAAAAATACCGAAGAAAGAAGCATAGGAGGTTGAATGTTCATCCTTAGGTCCGTTATTTCATCTCCTTTTATTAGCTCATGGTGTTTAAAATAAAGTTTGATAGTGTTTTTACCATACTGTAATTGTTGGTTAAAATATGATTTCAGGCTTGATCGGTTATAATGATAACATTTAGCTTTCGAGTCTAGAAGCATCTTATAGCCTCGGGCAGATATCCTGAAACCTAAATCAGTATCGTATTGTGATGGTAAATTTTCGTCAAACCCCCCAACTTCTTCAAGAATATTCTTTTTCATTAAAAGATTCATGGTAGCAATACGCGCTACATGTTTTTTTATTCGATCATATCTGCTTATAAGATCATAACCTATACTGCGCGCCCATAGGTTTTCTTTATTCCAGGTTTCAATACTTCCACTGACACCAGCCACTTGGGGATTATCTAACCTTGCTACTAATTTATTCAACCATTCTCGTTCCACTTTTGCATCAGAGTCAATAAAACCAATTATGGACGAGTCGACAATTTTTATCGCATAATTATAAGCCGCTGGAGCATTAAGAGACTTAATTATCAATTTAACAGGATACTTTTTTACTATTGCAGTAGTTTTATCTTTTGAACATCCATCGATAACAAAGACATCAATGAGTTCTTTTGGGTAATTTAACTCAAAGATCGATTTTAAACATGCGCCAATTGTTTTTTCGTTATTAAAAGTTGTCACAACAATTGAGATATTAGGAAGAGAGAGACAAGTCATTTTTCATCTATCCTGTAAATATGCTAAAATAATTGACATTAGAATTTTAAAGCCATCAACAATAGGATCTAAACTTGACTTCCCATAAGTTCTTTGTTCAAAACAAATAGGTACTTCTTTGATTTTATATCCCAGTTTGGCTGTTTTCACAAGCATTTCAGATTCAATCTCATATCCACCTGATTTAAGAGTCATATTCTCCAATATTTCTGATTTCATTATTCGATATCCTGATTGAGAATCAGAAACTTTACTCTTTACAAGAAAATGAATCAGATGATTAAAAAGTTGTACACCTAAAACATTAAATCTATTAACTTTAGTTGATTTTTTCACCAAATATCTGGATCCAATAACTAGATCTGCTTCGTTCCCCAATATGGGAGCAAGTAATAAAGGCAGTTCTTCGGGACGATGGGACCCGTCAGAATCTATTGTAGTTACAAGAGTACCTAAAGATTTAGAAAAACCTACCCTTAAAGCACACCCCTTTCCCACATGGTGTTTTAATGAAAGTATTCTAACACCTTTATTTAATGAAAAATTTAGTGACCTATCTGTTGAAAGATCATCCACGACAATTATTTCCCAATTAAAATCTTCTGAGTCCAAAACAGATTTTACTCGATTAATTATATTACTAATTGTTAATTCTTCATTAAACACTGGAATAATAACAGAGAGCAAGATTTCATCTTTATCCATTTTAATAAGATGCTAAATGAAAGAATTTATAAACTTTGGCTGTAAACTCTAACAAGCACAAAGACCAAATCTTAGAATGGAAAAAATATGCTTGGAGTAACTAAAACTGATAGAATAATGTGGTTTTCTATGTGGTTTCTAGCATCAGTTGCTAGTTTTGGAATCGCTTTTTTTCCGATGTTTTATTTGATGATCAAAAGAAGAAACAAACATTTCCAAGGACATATTGAAAGCGGGAAAAAAAATACACTAAATGTATTTAACAAAAAAAGAGATAGTATGGTTTTAGATCTAATTCCTGAAAGAAATGCAAAAATGTGGACTTTATCTCTTTTATTAGTTTTTCCAGTGTTTATTATCACTTACCTGCTAACTAAAGATCTGATTGTGCATGAAGAACAACAACAAAATAATTATGCAAAAATATTTCCTAATAAACAATTTATGACCCAGAAAATCTCTTTAAAAAAATATGCTCTATTAACTTTATTAACACTTGGAGTTGGAGTAATTTATTGGCTCTATAAAACTCTAAATATGTATAATTTACATTTTATTGAACAAGAAAAAATTGAGGCAGAAATAAGCAAACTTGAAGAGGGAAAACTAAATGTCGAGTCCATATAAAAAGCGTAGGTTTGTAAGTCACGGGGGGGATGTTTGGGGATTCTCCAGAAAATATGGTATTCCAGTTACTGATGTTCTTGATTTTAGTGCTCCAATAAACTTTCTTGGCGCGTCACCAAAAGCTGTCGAAGCCATTATAAGCGTCGCACAAAAAGTAAAGTTTTATCCTGACCCAAACCCTAAAGAATTGAAAAATGAGATTGCGGAATATGTTGGAGGAATAGAGGCTAATAACATAATAATTGGAAATGGTTCAATAGAACCAATTTATATGATAGCCGATTT
>Ga0114930_10003106_pt1 | contig 14681 bp, 16 predicted proteins | sample AnhtaG_FD_87300 | JGI IMG/M metagenome (GOLD analysis project Ga0114930, IMG submission 87300) | Deep subsurface microbial communities from Anholt, Denmark to uncover new lineages of life (NeLLi) - Anholt_01485 metaG | ecosystem: Environmental > Aquatic > Marine > Oceanic > Sediment | place... | reverse complement strand
CTTGAAAATCTCTCTTCAATCTCTACCCTGATCTGCGGCAAGTGAGCTTTTAAGTCTAGAAATGGAACATCCATAATTTCACCTTATTGTGTCATAGCGAGGAACAGAGTGTGACGAAGCAATCTCATCCATTCTGTCATCGCGAGGAGCGAAGCGACGTGGCGATCTCATTAAATATGAAGTCAATTCCCTTTTCTACATCCCAAATATTAACTACGATTATCTCTAACCTTTCTCAAAATCCTTGCCGGATTTCCGGCCACAACCGAATAAGGCGGCACATCCTTTGTAACAACAGCCCCAGCACCAACGATTGCTTTTTCCCCAATAGTCACTCCTGCCAGTATCGTGGCGCTCGAACCGATCGAAGCCCCTTTTTTTACAAAAGTGGGGACTACCTCCCAATCTTCATCAGTTTGCAGCTTTCCTTCAGAAGCTGTGGCACGCGGATATAAATCATTTATAAAGGTCACATTGTGCCCGATAAATACATTGTCTTCAATATGGACTCCTTCGCAAATAAAGGTATGGGACGAAATCTTGCAATTGCGACCGATAAAAGCTTTCTTCTGCACTTCAACGAAAGTTCCAAGTTTTGTATTATCTCCGATTTCACATCCATAGAGGTTCACAAATGAAAATATCTTTACATTCTTTCCCAATTTTACATCAGGAGCAATAACACAGTATTTCATTGATTTATTCTTATAATCTTATTTTCTTGCCATCATTCTTTAAAGATTTATCAACCGCTTCTAGCATTTTCACAACTTTTAATCCTGCCTCACCGTCATTGAAAGGCGTATGGTTATTCTCCAGGCATTCTACAAAATAATCTGCTTCCATCTTGAGTGCCTCTGTATTATTTATATGAGGAATATACACATCTCCAGAACGATAGCTTACCAACAGCTTATGAATTCCTTCTGTATTTTTAAATTCAACGCCTCTATCATAAATTTTTACCTTTTCGTCAGATGACAGATCATCCCAGACCATCATTTTCTTATCCCCGCTTATTAAAGTATTCCTGATTTTAACAGGACTTAACCAGTTGCAGTGAAAATGGGCAATGAAATCATCGCCATGGAAATGAACTACAACATAAGCCATATCTTCTAATCCATTTCCAAAATGCTTTTTACCAAACGCAGAAACAGAAGTCGGCTCCTTATCTATCAAATAAAGCATAATAGAAAAATCATGAGGTGCTAAATCCCATACGACATTAATATCATGTTGAAATAAGCCCAAATTGACTCTAACAGAATCATAGAAAAATAAAGAGCCTAATTCTCCTGAATCAATGACTTCTCGCATTTTTCCCACAGTACCTGTAAATAAAAATGTGTGGTCTACCATTATTTTTAAGTTTTTTCTGGCGGCCAAATCTATCAATTCTTCTGCTTGTGCAGCATTAGAAGTGAATGGTTTTTCTACAAAAGTATGTTTTCCATTCTCTAAAGCAAGTTTTGCCAGTTCATAATGGGTGAAAACCGGAGTCACTACAGCCACAGCATCAATATCTTTAGAAGTTATCAAATCTTTGGGATCTGAATAAGCCTTAATAAAAGGATAATGTGATTTAGCAAGATTCAAGCGCTTTCCATTCAAATCACAAATTGATATCAATTCTGTACCTTGGCAGGCATTAAAATTTCTTGTTACATTAGGCCCCCAATAACCATATCCAATAATTCCTATTTTTATCATTTTATCTCCTCACTATATAATTTTGAGATTTCTCTCAAAATTATATTAAGTAAAAAAGCTATTTGTATTCTGAAATATAGCGGATAGGATTTGCCCCTTGCGCAGGGGAAGATAGAACAATAAAAAAATATAGTTCAAATCCTTTTTCCAAACCTGAAATCTATTATTATTTTAATGAAAAAAGAAAAAATGTCAAATTTAACTAAAAATTATTTTTCCGTCCTTTAACTTTATTTTCCCCATACTTGCACCTTTTAAAAGGGGGCAAATTTTCCATTGACCATTTATCTTTTTCAGATTACACTCAGCACGAGAACGCCACCATTCTGCTGCATCTTTAGGCAAAGCATGCCAATAGTCAGGCTCGTTTTTTATTTTCATTAAAAATTCTTTATATATGTTTAACAGGTTTTTCTTTATTAGATAATCTGGATGGGTATTCATTAAAACCATTCCCTGGAATTGTTTTATGATTTTCATTTTATTTTCCCAAATTTTGTCATCTTTCTCATCGAGTAAAAAAAACAGAGTATGATCTTGAGGCATTGTGTAAGGCAGTTCAATAAATTTGCAAAGAAAAAATGGGTGAAAACTCAAGCACCCTCCAGCCTGTCCCTCAAAAATATCGCTATCAAAAAAAGATAAATCATATTTTATGTCAAGATTCTGCATATATCTAATATTTCGAAGCGTGCTGGGGGACGCGAAGCCTAAACAATTGAATTTTTTTAAATAATAATTGATTTTTGGGGCTCTTTTAAAAAAAACCTTCTTATTTTTAAAAAGTTTCCCATCGTGTTTTAGTCCATGTATGCCAACTTCAAAACCACTATCCTTTAAATCTTGTATGAGTCCTTCATCTAACTTATATCTCTCAGGGACAAAATTCCAGGAAGAACGAAATTCTAATTCCTCTTCTATTTCTCTTACTCTCCAAATATTTCTTTGTCCAACTGCAGTTTCTACTCCATGAGTTAGGACAACAGCAAATCTTTTATCATTTGGCCAAAAATTTATAAATGGAATTTCTGTAAAATTTGATGGATTAAAAACTTCTCTGATTCCCTTTTGATAAACATCATATAGAGTTAAATCAATTGGCCAGGATGGAAACTGGTTTTTTCTTTGAAAATGAATGTATTTTTTTCTTAGTTTAATCTGAACATACCTTGGGATTATTGGCTTCACTTTATAAAAAGCATCTCTTAAAATTGCCTTAAAACGAGACTGATTATAAGCCTTCGTATACTCTTCAGTTAAATAGTAGACAATTTTTTCATCGATCTCTTCTAATTTATCTTTACCAAATTTTTCGCCAATTAATTCTTCAGGAATCTTGAAGAAATTAATCAAACTATTATCTTTTTTAATTTTTTCTTTCAATATACTTAACATTAAGCAGCCCTTTTTTTCAATTTTTTAAATTTATCAGGAACGTTCAAATAAAATTCCATACCGGGTAAAGTATTCAATCGGTACAAATATCACAGCATTTGATTCATTATGCTTTATAGTGTCTATAACTTGATAATTATTCCGATCTTCTCCTACGAATAGACGTTCGACGGTTAAACCATAAAACTTACACACAAGATCCACCTGACATGTAAGATCTAATGAGTTCGGTGAAGTATCCATAAGAATCAAATCAGATGCATAGCAGGGATAGATTAAAAACAAAAAAACCAAAAGAACAACTGATATAATTTTGAATATCATATTTAAATTTTTCATATAGCATCTTTAAAACATTTATGTTAGATTACCAAAAAATATCTAATTAAACCTTTTTATTTTGTCGAGTTTCTAATCCCAACAGTCTTGTTACAAGTTTGAGCAAATGCTGACGCTGAAGTTCCCATCGATATTTTTTATTAATAGTGATACCTCGAGATAATATATAAGCAACTCGTTTCGGATTACTATATACTTCAAAAATCGTCCGAGCTAGACTTTCTGCATTACCAGATTCGAAAAAAAACAGAGATCCATTGTCAAAATAATCTTTAATACCTTTTGTACGAGGTGCAATGACAGGCCTTTCTAAAGACAAATATTCAAATATACGTGTAGGAAAACAAAGTTCCCAGTGAATACTATGTTTATTTGGAATCAAGCCAATATGGCTGGATTGTACAGCTAAAGCAATTTCTTCTTGTGATACATGACCATAATAATATACTATATCTTTTAAACCCAGTTTAATCACCAGATTTTTGAATTGATTAACGAAATCTCCCTCTCCATAAACATGAAAGACGATATTTGGAATTTTATCACGTAACAACGCAATGGCTTCTAATGCTACCCCAATACCGTTCCTTTCTGTAATAGTCCCATGATATATGATAATAAATTTGGAATTATTTCTAAAGTTCAAGTTAATATCAGTTCCGTATTTGTGAAAGATAGATTCTTGGGCTGAATTCATAACTATATGTATTTTTGATTTTGGACAACCTCGAGAAACAAAAAGGTTACGAAAGCCAATATTAGGTGTTATTACAATATCAGCAAATCTAATGCTATACTTCTCTTGTAAGCGTAGGATGCGGATAAACCAATTCTCCTTTTTTATATTATATTTTGCCATAAATAATTCCGGCATCGGATCATGTAAATCCAAAATAATTTTAGAACCGCAAAGACGAGGTATTAAAGAGCTAAATACAAGAATATCTGGCATATTATGAATATGTATAATTTTATATTGCTCACGTATAAATAAAAAGGACAAAGCGAAAAAAGACATCATAATAAAACAATTATATTCCCATAGATATCGTAACTTTCCGCCACGACTACGCTTTAAAGGGAGCCGATAGACACGTACATTGTTTACTATTTCTTTTTTCGGCTCAAAATCTTTCCTCAGACAAATCATATCTACAGAGATGCTCTCTTTTACTAACGCTTCGGCCTCACGTCGAGGACGCGTATCTGCAGGATAATAAGAAAAGACAACCATTGCTATTCGAGCTGACATTATAATTTTTTTCCTGCTGTATAGATAACCACGGCTAAAACCGTGGTACTTATCAAAACTAAAGCTTCGCTTGACCTAAATCCTGGCTCTGCTGCCATTGTACATATTTCAATATCTTCTTCTCATCTACCCCCACTGTTGATACAAAATATCCAGGCGACCACACCACGTTCTCCTTCCAATACACCTTCCCCAACCACGAAAACTTTTTCCTCAACCTGCTCGCTGTCATCCCCTTTAGCCTGCCTATCACATCACTTACTGCATATCTCGGTGGAATTATCATTACCATATGTATGTGATCTCTTTGCATGTTATACTCTACTATCTCACATCCAGCCATACTCTCCACGACCTTCGGAAACAGCCTTTTCAAATATCCCTGCACTTCAGGATTTAGTATACGGCGGCGATATTTCGGTATCCATACTATATGATACTCTGTGTGATATGCACTATGACCTGAGAATCTAATTTCCACTTCTCTATCATAGCATATCGCCACCTACTCATTCACCCACGGGCAACCCCGTGGAACTCTGCCCTTCGGGCTTTTAGATCAAATAGGATGGGAGCAACGAAGTCATAATTTTCTACGAATCCGTCATCTATGGTAATTGATAAATAATTTTTTAATGACTTTCCGTTTTTGATCATTTTTACAGCTTCTGGCAAGGGAATTATTTTATATTTTTTATTTAAATATATAATAATTTTTTTAAAGATATCTGGAGTAATGCTTGTTTTAAAATAATAGGGCTTATCATAAGGAGTAATCACATGAAAATAAACGATTCTGAAGCTTTTATCGCAAATAGAAAGCAATAGTTTATTTAAAGATTTTGATGATACTATGATATTTGCACAAATATTTTGATGGTAATATAAATTTTGTAAAACTTTTTGATAATATAATTCAAAAGAGTGTAACATAGTATTCGACCGAGATTAACTTAAAAAACTTATCACCAATCATTTTCGCCATAATATTGAATAGCAAGCTCCTCATTATTTACTAAATCACACCCTGTTTTTTAGAAACGGGATTAACGAGCAGAGAAAATCTTTTTCTTCCCGCGAAAGAAATTTTGTAAATGATAGTATTAAAACTCCCATAAACACATAAAACACGCCTATAATCATGACAAGAAAAAATGTCACGATCCGGGCATCACTAAGAAAACCAAGCGTCAAGTGGTAGAGTAAGAGGCAGACGGCAGCAACCACCAGAGAGCCAACCATCATTACCAACGAATCCGATAGAATGGCTATCAGGCCGTGATGACCGATTAAATGTTTCATCTGCATATGTATGTAAAGAAGACCAACAAGTTCCGCAAGAGCTAAGCTTAAGAGTGCTCCGGAGTAACCGAAATGTGTGGCTATCAGTATAAAGGATGGCAGGAGCACTGCTAATTTGACCACGTACAAGAGAATGTCAAGGTAGGTGCCTCCGCCTGCCCGATACATTTCTGAATACACACGCGAAATCGCAGAAAAGAACATGGCAAGACCTAAAATAGCTATAGCAATCACAATGAACTGCGTTTCTTCAGGAATCGATACATTGCCGTTCTTGGGTGATAATACAATAAAGATTGGTCGGCTGAAAACTGATAAAAAAACTATCGAAGGAAGGAAGACGACCACTGTGAATCTGGCCACCTTCACAAATATTTCACGGAAGCGTTCCCACTCCTTACGAGCATAAACAAGAGTCGCTCCAGATAAAAGCGGTAAAAGGGAAGATTCAGAAATAATCCCTGGAATGTTTATTAGACGACGTGATACACCAAAGATGCCTGCTACTGTCGAACCCATTGTTTTCAAGATCAGGAGAGGAACAAGGGAGTAAAATCCCACTTGAATATAGTTGAAAACCTGATAGCTGCCAGCAAACTGTAAAGTTTCACATAGGACGCCTCTGGATATCTTACCCGGACGCAATCCGCCATTCTTCTCGACAGAATGAAATAGAGGCTTGATCGAGATAGTTCAGCCACCGCAAGCGCTATTACCAATGCCAAGATTCCATAACCCTGCGTAAGCAAGATAAGGCCGATAACCGCCTCAATGGTAGTACAAACGCCGTCGATAATCCGCACAAGATCGATGCGGTGCATGCCCATTATAATGGAGCCGTATATCCTACCAAAGTTTGTAAATATCATTGTTATTGCCAAAAAACGAATTGATAAGGAAAATTTATTTACCAGGTCCAATGACTCAATGGAAACCTTAGACGCATCAACTGGAGTCGCATGGGGAAGGAGTCCCAAAAAAGATACAATCTGATCTGACCAGATAAAAAACTGGAATAAGGATCACACATGCCATTCCTAGTATGAAAAATTCACCTCCTGAGAGGCGTCGGCTTGCCAATTCGTATTTGCCCGTTGCTGTTGCCTCTGCCACATATTTCTGGAATGCTGACCCAGCGCCACCTATACCCAATGTCATATAGGCAACCACAGATACAATAGCTTCCCAAATTCCATATCCAGCAAAACCAATGAAATGTAGCGACACTGGAACCATAAAAAGTTTGACAGCTAAGCGATAAAACTTTTCTACCATTCCAAAAAGTGTATTCCGCCCCATAGTCCGACTCAGACTCATACTACTTTTATCTTTTTTTACTTCATCCATAAAGAAATGAAGATCTCCTTTTCTTGTCTAGAAACTATCACGACCATATCGCTTGAGTAACGAAAGCCAAGGGAAAGCAAAAACAGCTAACACAAAATTTAGGATGTCCTGATCGAAAGCCCATTTGATGTGTTTCCAGTAACCCAATTCGCTTTTGGCAGCTTTGCGTAAAAAATCTTTCATAATATTATATTGGAAACTCAGCGGGCCAAGAAGGCGACTGGTGTATGTAAGTTTGGTTTTACAATTTTTAAAAATCATTTTGTAGTAAAATTGTAAATCGCGATATTGGCTTCCTTTTTTAAATACTGCTTCTGTCCCGCTATCAGCATGCAACCTAAATGCAACCAATGGATAACCGATACGGAAAAGATCACTCCTAGCGAGTATGCGAGTCCAGTACTCCGTTTCAGTTCCCCAGCCGCCAACTATATCTTCATTGAATATACCTATTTTATCAATCATGCTTCGTCGGAAACAGGCATGAGTTGGCGTTAATATCCATCGGTCGGTATTGCTTCGGTAAATGATGTTGAGTATAACCTTACCTGGATATTGTCTATCTGGAATCGGGCAATTTTCTACATCAATCCTTTCATTCGAATTATTAATAAAAATAGTATTCTCTGTAATCAGGGGGCTTCCTTTCGTCAATTTTAAATGTGTTTTTACAAAACGATTTGTTCTTCGTTCGAAGTCCGATCCGCTGCGTACATTTGAAAACAATGATTTGCTGTCAATGTGGATATAATTGGAGGAAACAATTCCCACATCAGGATTTTCATCCAGAACCCTTACATATTTAGCTAGTGCATGTGGTGTTATAAACAAATCGTCAGAAAGGAGAAATTTAATGTAGTCGCCGCGAGCTACATTGATACATCTGTTGAAGTTCGGGTACATCCCAATGTTGTTCGGATTTCGATGTAATTGAATACGGGGATCATCGAAGCTCTTTACAATTTCAATGGTATCATCAGTAGATGCATTATCGTTTATGATAATCTCATAATCCATAAAATCCTGATTAAGGACAGAACGGATAGTTGATGCTATATATCGTGACCCGTTATAGACGGGAATACAGACACTGATTTTAGGCATGATTCTTACTCCTAATGGTTCTTGTAAGATATATCGTGCTTGTACTGTTTCCTTCTGTAGCGTAACAGGAGGACATTTTTAATCTTATAAAAGAGTTTAAGCACGATGAAACGCCAAGGATATCGATAAAAGTTGTTAAGAAAAAACCGGTCTCGGCTCTTCTGGATAATAATTTTATGATTGACGGAAATTTCCTTGCAAGCTTTTTTCTTCCGTTCTGAATCAAAACTGACATCAACTATTCGGCGGTTATATTCTTTAATATCCTCATAAATCTTTTCTCCCTCTCTCCCTTCTGCTCGATTAGGTCGAAAATCCCATCCAATTTGTATTGGGCAAATCTGATAATCCTCCACTTTCCCCGAAGTCAAGGTAATCTCCAATATAATACTCCTGCGGCACATAGGATAAATCATGTCGAAAATAAAGTTGCCAAGACTGTAAGTAATGAGCCCGTTATTCCATTTCTCTATTCCCTGAAGCACATGAGGGTGATGACCTAATACACAACGAGCACCAGCTTCGATCATGGCGTGTCCCAACTCAATCTGATCCTCACTCGGATGATGGACGAACTCATAATCCCAGTGGATACATACAATCAAATGATCAACCTGATTAGAATATGTTTCTATATTATCTAGAACAACCTTCTCTCTTCCTCGTACCATGGGAAAAACATCATTGTCTTCCTCATGATTTTCTGAGGGCCAGAGAGAATAACCAAGGAAACCTAACCGCTGTCCGCAAACCTCTTGTATCTCTAATAAGCTGCCACCATTTTTATCAGATAGACCAACTGGTGACATGCCAGCTTTTCGTATTAGCCTTATGGTATCTCAAAAGACCTTACGGCCATGCTGCAAAATGTGATTATTTGCTATAGAGACAGCACGAAATCCTAATTCAGCTAGTGCAGACGCAGCACCTGGGTCGCTTCGAAATATAACTGAATTATAATCAAACCATCTTTGGCCATGCTCTGCTAAAGCGGCCTCCAGGTTCCCTACGAGTAGATCAGCCTTTGATAGCTGTTTATTTATTTTTTCAAATGGCCACTGCCACCCAAAACGCTCCGCCTTAGTACGTATTCAGAATCCGATGCTAGCATATTCACCAAGCATAATATCTCCAACTGTAGCTAAATGGATGCGATTCATCAAACTCAGACTTCCAACTCAGGCTGTTCAGAGCCATCCAACATCTGCCGGAGAAACGTTTCAAGTGTTACTAACTTAAGCAATGTGTAATGCGCGTTGTGTTCACCATTTCGGTGTCTTTCCAGCATATCCATGACATAAGACTTTGAAAGGAGAGCACGATAATCAGAAAGTGAAACAAGACAGCTGCGAGCTTAGTCATACATTTTCTCCCGGAGTACCCTAGAATACATTGTATAAATAGAAGAAAGCCTTGGGGGCATTGACCTATACGCATATCTCTTTATATAACGTTTAACACGTCTTGCCATTTGAATATATGGCATGAGTGGAATCTGATTCCTCATTGAAATATTATATTCTGGACACCTGATTTTAGCTAATTTTGGATGATAATGGTTAAGCACTCGGCCGTAACAACGCTGATACTTTCTGTAAGGTTCGTTCTTTTCCATTCCAGAAGGCTACTCCAAACTGTCCCTTCAAAACACGAAAGCAATCTTTTCCATGCGCGAGATAAGCCTGTAATATTAATTCTGATTGGCTTAAATTCTCATAATCCCCTTTGGGAAGCAATTTTAGAATAGGATTGACATCTATCAAATGGCCATCCAATGCAACAAAAATGTTTGATTCCCTGTCTTCTGCTAGATCACATGTCAAGGGGGTTTCGGGAATGCGACATTGTCCAATAGTTGCTTCTGATGCTTTGCATAGGGAAACTTCTGTACTCTTTCCCCAGCTCATAAGATTAGTCATGGCAGCAACTGTCTTTTCATGGCTTTCCCCTCTAGGGTTAACGATTCCACAAATACCTGGCATTTTCCTAGTCTTTGAGCTCCCGATATACCTGAGAATAGCTGGAAAAAGCCACTTCTGGACATTTCTCCAATTCTTCTACCACCTTTTTTACTAGGTTTAGGGTTTCTTTATTACAGTGATATCGGTGGTGCAATAGAATGACAATTGTAGTAATGTATTTCTGAAACATAGCAAAATCGACCATCATTTCCTCAAAGGCGTACATAGAACATTCCGTTCCGTAGTCGTCTTTGTATTTCTTGACAAATGAAAGTGCTGAGTCTATCTCGAACATATTCGTCCCTGGCATGTATCTCATATGATTAGAGACCTTCTTACCAAAAATCTGGATCTTACCAAACGTATGGCCCAACTTATAAAACAACCGCCGAGATAACCGGTAGTTAAAGTGGATGCAAAATACCCTAAATCCTAATTGATCAGCAGCTCTTATTGTGTCACGATTAAAGACACCGAAGGGAATAGTAAGCATAGGAAAAAAGTCTACACCAAAAAGCTCTTTTAAACGATTACGTCCACGCTTTAAGTCACCGAATTGTTCTTCAAAAGTCCGAGTGTTATCGAATTCGCCTGTTTGGTATTTTGAGTGGTCCCAGCCGTGCTGAGTAATACCAATGAGTTCAGGCATTTCCTGTTTGAGGTTCTTAAGCCATGATACACACTTATCGGTTACATTTCCTGGCTCTACAGCATATGTAATTGGTATTTTTCGCTGCAAAAATATTTCTGAAACGTTCTTAAGTTCTTTTGTTAAGGAGTTGACATCGTCAATCCGAAAAAGGATTCTATATTGCTTTTGCTTTGACATAACCGCATATATATTTGTACTTTCTAACATCAATCATTTATATCAAACGCTCAATCACTTTTTGCTTGCAGGCGGGTGTAATAGAAAGCTTATTATCTATAATGAAGTCGATCTCCATATTAGCACCAAGGGAACGTTTCAACAGCTTACGCATATAGTCAATATCAGACTGAATCGGCTCCCCGTCAGGTCGCAAAATGATATCAATATGATTAATCCGGTCCTGCCGAACATGCCAGGATTCAATCCATGGTGTCTTGTAAAAGGGCTCGAAATGGTTGAAAAAGGCTCCATGGATCTTGCGCCCGTCAGGAGTGAAAATAAAATCGCGAGTTCGCCCCATAATACTCCCGATCCGCATCAATCCCCGTCCACAAGAACAAGGCTCATGAATGAGCGAACCTAGATCGCCTGTATCATAACGGATAAAAGGCATTGCATAATTTTTAAGGTTGGTGCCGATTAAACGCCCGGTCTCTCCAGAATTAGCTTCCTTTCCTTCATTATCTAGAATCTCGAGATATGCATTCTCCATCGCGTAATGTAGTCCCTTTTGTCTTTCACATTCAAACCCATACAAACAGGATTCATTATTGCCATAGGTATCATAAACCTTACAGCCCATCGCTTTCTCAATAACTTGGCGATATCCAGGTTTGAGCACTTCTGATGTTGTAAAGACGGCATCAAAAAAGTGACTCTGCTTTTTCATTTCAATTAACTTTCGTGCCAGGAGATACGCCGCAGATGCATAGGCATACATATATCTAGGTTTTCTCGGTGCTTTGCACAGATAATCGACATAAGAACCGATTTCTTCCTCCGATAAATGATAAGCCCGAAGCTGCTTGATGCCCATCAACTCGTAATAAATACGCTGCTTTGTTGGTGTTATTTTGGGCATGAGTGCCCCTCCCGACAATATCAGTATTTCATCCCCAATATTATTCCCAGAAACAGCTAAAGCACGCCATACATTGGCCCAACCTGCGCTATGTGATTCTCGATCCCAATTAAATATTAAAGGTTGGCCAGTAGATCCACTCGTTTGGTTACGCCTCGGCTGAAATTTCACTTTATTGCTCGCTTGGAGATCATAAAAATTTTTCCTTATTATTCTCTTGGTCAAAATGGGAATTTTGCTAAGTTCGGAGACATCACAAAACTGGCTTACATCTAATCCTACCCTGTCGAATATACGATGATAATAAGGGACATTCTCATATGCATGCTTTAAAAGGCAGATTAATCTCTTCATTTGAAGGGCTTCAAGTGTAGAATGATCCATCCATTGCGATACCATAAGTTTTTTATACATAGGAACCATTTTTGTCTTCTTAATAATGTCCACAACCCGTAATGTTAGATGGCGTCGTATAAAACTATCTATCCTCATTTTTCTGGCAATCCCACCAATATTTTCTGAACATTTTTTATGTAATTAGCCCAGGTATCCTTTCGGACTCTTGTCATTCTTGCCTCTGCCTTTTCGCGACTGTCTGAAGCTAGCTCCTTTTCGATTTCGTAACAAAACTTTTCTGCGGTGTCAGCTGTGGCGATCATTTTGGGGTACTCCTCAACAATCTCAGGAATGGGAACAGCAACCACTGGCTTGCCCATTGCAAGGTATTCTTTAGTTTTATATGGATTGCAATATTCTATCCACTCAGTCATCTTCCAGAAAAGCAAACAAACATCAAAGTGTCTTACATAAAGCGGAAGATGATTGTAATCCACAAAACCTGGCAAATAAACATTCCTATATTTTTTGCCTAATTTATGGACATCATCATGCATTACCTTACCAATTAGGAAAAATGACCACTCTGGATGCTTCTCAGCACAGTATGCTATCCACTCTAGATGGTTACTATCAGTCAATGACCCATGATATCCGATAATAGGATGTGGGATATGAGAGATTTTTTTAGGAATAGGCAGATAGTCTTTGTGCTCCTGGCTAAAATGTTTATAGTCCACTGCATGAGGCAAGTACCTCGCTCGCTTCCCTACTCGCTTGCGGTATAATCGCTCCAACTTATGTGACACACATAAAACAATATCTGCCTGTTTTGTTAACATCTTGTCAAAAGAATTGAGCGTTTTATGTGATTGGATATAGCGCGTCTCATCGAACTTATCAGTTACTCCATATACCATGACTCTATTGTCAATGTGTTCAACTATTGGAGCAGCAGTTGGATTTGATATCCAAATTATTGGCTTTTTAAATTGCTGTATCCGCTTTAGCGTATAAATTTGGAACTTTAGAAATAAACGATTAAGCAAAGTAAATCCTGGTTTGCTTGTAAAAATCGTTATAGGTGTAAACACATATAAATTTGTCTTAACCTTTCGGAATAACTTCAAGTAACTAGGCAATTTTCGAAACACTCGCCTCATAAAATTACGTGATAAGAACTTTTTTGGGATACTGGGGCTAACAGTGTTGATAAATAACACTGGAGTATGAAGTGAAAACTCTATGGCAAGTTGCTTCCAGTCAGCTGGGTTTGACGTCCACCAATCCCCCGGTCCAAAGTAAATTATAGGTTGAGAGCTGATATCGATCCTTGGAAAATTAGAATTCAACTCGAATGCATCCTTTTCTTTTCGATGTATCTATGTGAGCCTACTCAGAATTATTTCTTCCTCATATACTCTACGACATTCTCAGTTTTGAAGCCATACTTTCGGTAAAGAGATTTGGCTCTCTCGTTGGAATACATAACAGAAAGCGTGACATCTTCCATCCCAACAAGAGCTGTATTCATCAACTTATCTCCAATGCCTTTTCCCTGATAGCCTTCCTTAACCATAATACCAAGATTTCGCTGATTTCCTTTCTCGGTTATATATCAGAACCCGACAATCTCGCCACCTGATTTAGCCACAAAAACATGGCCCCTGGCAGGAAGAATCTTACGAATTGGAGTATAGGATAAGTAGGTGAACAGAAGCCACTTTCGACTAGTAAAAATCGTTGGTGAATTAAAATCTTGTTTAAGTTTTTCTGAACTGGATCTATATAGATGACGAATCATTCTTATCTCTGAAAAGCGAATTCTTTCGACAGTAATGGTCATATTTCTCTTAATTTTTATAAAATTCCTGGACGGCTCTTGATACGTAATCAACTTCCTCATCTCTAATATCAGCAAAGAGTGGTAATGTTATAATTTCATTTGAAAGTCGATTAGCTGTTGGAGTCGACTCTTTATGGTCCGAGAATATTGGATGTAGAGGAAGCGACATATAGTGTACTCCAGTAGCAATCCCTTTTCTCTTCATGCGAAGAATCAGATCATCTCTACGTGCACTCCGGAGACCGAAAATCCAGTATGCCGAATTGACTGAAAGGTCATATGGCAGAAGAGGCTTCACATGACTTATACCCTCAAGATTCTTCAGGTAGCGTCCAATTGCACTCCGCCGCTTT
>Ga0114930_10003105_pt1 | contig 14682 bp, 12 predicted proteins | sample AnhtaG_FD_87300 | JGI IMG/M metagenome (GOLD analysis project Ga0114930, IMG submission 87300) | Deep subsurface microbial communities from Anholt, Denmark to uncover new lineages of life (NeLLi) - Anholt_01485 metaG | ecosystem: Environmental > Aquatic > Marine > Oceanic > Sediment | place... | reverse complement strand
AGCTTTCTTAGGCAGTTGTACAAATGGTAGAATGGAAGATTTAAGGGTAGCTGCTAAAATGCTCAAAGGGAAACAAATATCTCCAAAAACAAGAATGATTATAACTCCGGCTTCGAAAGAAATATATATGAATGCCTTATCGGAAGGGTTAATTGAAATCTTTTTAAATGCAGGAGCAATAGTCACCCATTCAACTTGCGGGGCGTGTATTGGCGGACATTTAGGCGTCTTAGGTCCAGATGAGACATGCATAAGTAGCACAAATCGTAATTTTGTGGGAAGAATGGGTGATCCCAGTTCAGAAGTCTTTCTAGCCTCACCAGCAACCGTAACTGCATCAGCCCTAAACGGGAAAATAACTGATCCAAGGGAGGTGTTATAAACATGGATAAAATTACAGGAGTTTTATACATTTTAGGTGACAACATAAATACTGATGATATTGTTCCAAGCGACTCATTAACCATGAGAGATTCTAATGAAATGGCGAAACATACTCTAAAATACATCGATCCCAAATTTATTAAAAAAGTTACTAAAAACACGATAATATTAGCTGGAGAAAATTTTGGAACAGGGAGCTCACGTGAAGAAGCTGTTTATGTATTTAAGCTTCTTGGGATTAAAGCAATTGTAGCAAAATCTTTCGCGAGAATTTATTATAGGAATTTAATAAACAACGGAATTCCCGCAATAAATTTAACGTGGAAAGTAGGAGATTTTTCAGATGGAGATTCTGTTGAAATTTCATTAATTAAAGGTGAAATCTTAAATAACACCAATAACCTAAAAGAAAAATTCTCAAAACTTCCTTCTTTCATAGCCACGATATTAGAAGAAGGAGGGATATTAAATCAATTAAAAACATCTTTAAATACCAAAAATTAAGAGAGTTCTTTGATTTCTCTTTGTATTTCTTCTATTCTCTCTTTAGATTTAACTAAAATTTTAGTCCTTCCATATTTCGAAAACCATTTCTGAAATCTCTCTTCTATAGTTACTTCTTTCGTTCCAGTTATCAATTTATCGGCAAGACATACTATTTTCTCTTCTAAAGTTTGGGGGGTATAATCTTTTTGAGGTAATCCTAGATTATTCACATCATCTTTATCCAACCCTCCTAAAATATGAGTTTCACAAATTCTAGCTAGCTCCTTAGGAAAACCCCTTTCTCTTAAAATTTTCCCACCAATAATAGCATGTTTAATTCCATGAATTTTTGATCTTCCAACATCATGAAGCAATGCCCCAATTTCTACAAGCTCTAAGTTTATATTATTTTTAGTTATTTTTTCTGCTAACTCTAAAGCTTTCTCTGAAACCTTAAGTGAATGACGCCTAACTTGATACGTGACTTTTAGAATTTTAAGCAAATCAAAAGCAATGTCTCTAGAGGGTAATGGTATATCATCTGGCATTATTTCATATAAAACATTTATTAACTTTAAGGTTTAGTTATAATATCAAAGTTATGACAGAAGATTTAAATAAAATCAGATCCAATTATTACCAAGACAGAAATTTATGCATTAAACTAAACAAATAAGAATATAAATTGAAATATAGGTGAATATAATGAAAATACGTAAAGTGATAATTCTTTCTCTGCTGATTTGTATTATTTTTTTCCTATGCATTACTATTAAACCATCTAATATAATTAAAAATAGTCAAGATTATAGAGTAGAAAATAAAGTAACAAAACATTTTGAAGATTTAAATAACGCAACACCAAAATCTTCAGATACTCTAACAGCCAAAAATGCATATGCAATAGTTATTGGAATATCAGACTATCCGGGAACCAGTGCCGATCTATCCTATTGCGATGATGATTCTTTAGATATTTATTCAATGCTGATTAATGATTTCAATTTTAAATCTGAAAATGTTTACTACTTTCAAGATTCAAGTGCATCAAAAACAGCTATAAGCAATGCATTTGACCAAATTGCCTCTCAAATTAGCGAAGACGATATTTTTTTCTTCTATTACTCCGGCCATGGTGGTGCTGGGACTTCAAGTGCTGGAATTCAGAGTCACTCGATTGATTCCCCTCATAATTATCAAAATAATTATGATCGTATGTGGAACATTTATCATTCAGAAGCAGCTTATATGAGGGTATATTTTGATCGTTTCGAGCTTGAATACGACTATGATTATGTTTATCTTGGAGACTCTGATTTAGGTTCGGGATGGTATTACGAGGGATATACTGGAACTAGTTCTGGGTTTTGGTCAGGGTTTATTCCTCTTCTAAGTGATAATAGCCTTTACATAAGAATGATTACTGATTACTCAAATACGGATTGGGGATTTAGTATCGATAAATACGAAGCTGAGACGTATGATGGAACCCACTTCTTATGTTCTTATGATTCTATTCCCAGTTCACCAAGTAATTATTACACGGATGATTTACTCAATTCGAAATTAGATCAGTTTAATTGTTCTGAGAGATATATTGTATTAGACGCATGTAATACTGGAGGTATGATACCTGAGGTACAAGAGATCGGACGGTATATTATGACCGCATGCCAAGATGAAGAATTAAGTTTAGAGGACCCTACTTTACAGCATGGCGTTTTTACTAATTTCTTTCTTGAATCTTTTGATTCTGCAACAGACTCTAACTCGGATGGAGTAATATCGATGGAAGAAAGTTATTCATATACCTCAACTAACACGATAAGTTATTCCTCAGGAGTCGGTTATACTCATCATCCTCAAGAGTATGATGGAATAAGTGGAGAATCAGTTCTTATTACTTCCTTCGGTGCTTTATCTCTAATTCCCTCGGGAAACTCATTATCCTATTCTTTTCAGATGTATGGAACTGGATTGATAGAGGATTTAAGGATAGCAGCGTGTAATATTTCATCAACCATAATTTCAGTGGTAGAAGATCTTACCCATAATCCAGCCTCAGATACAGGTTTTGGGTATTATTCAGGTACGTTACAGTTGAATGGTGTGACAGCTATAAGTGATTATGGGATATTTGCTCGTATTAATGGGAATGAAGTAATTTTCTTGACTCAGACAGTTTCAAGTGATACTGATTCAGATTCTATTGAAGATATTATCGAAATCATGTTTGGCATGAATATTTCTGATGTTGATAGCGATTCAGATGGATTAAGTGACTACTCTGAGTTTTATGGCACAACAGATCCTGCTTCAAACGATACTGATAATGACGGATTGTTGGATGGAGAAGAAATATTAACATATTCCACAGATCCCGCGGATCCAGATACTGACAATGATTTATTATCCGATGGAGACGAAGTATTAATTCACTCTACTAACCCATTGAACCCAGATACAGAAGGTGATGGGATGGATGATGGTTTTGAAGTATTATATAATTTAGATCCGTTAATTAATGATGGAAATTTAGATCCTGATTTCGATAGTATTCCGAATATTTATGAATATGGAAACAATACAAATCCTCAAAATGCTGATACAGATGGTGATAGTATAGATGATGGTGATGAGATATTTATATACTTCACTAACCCTACCACCAATGATACAGACGGGGATGGCCTAACCGACGATTTTGAAATATTTTTCTATTTTACAAATGCAACTAATCAAGATACTGAAGGTGATGGGATGCATGATGGTTATGAATACACCTATGGCTTAGATCCTTTTACTGATGATTCCGGTTTAGATTTAGATAACGATGGTCTAATTAATTTATTAGAATGTCAATGTGGAACTAGTCCACACCTTCCAGATAGTGACGGAGATTTTATGACAGATTATTATGAATTTAATTGTAATTTAAATCCTTTACTTAACGATACAATGTTAGATTACGATAATGATGGACTAAGTAATTTACTAGAATTTCTGTTAAATTCCTTAGCAGACGATACAGATTCTGATGATGATTTAATGCCCGATTTTTGGGAGTATAATAATGGATTAGATTTAGTTTCCAATGATGCGAGTTTAGACGCCGATAACGATGGATTGAACAATATTAGCGAATTTCAAGCTCAAACAGATCCTAATAATCAAGATACAGACGCCGATGGGTTATTCGATGGATTAGAAATTTATACCTATTTTACAGACCCATTAAATCCAGATACCGATGGAGATGGATATTCTGATGGAATTGAGGTTCAATGGGGAACTGATCCATTAGATTCTAAAATATCATTAAATACAATCTTCTTTAACATTGCAGGAATTGCAATCCTTGCAAGCTCAAGTTACTTTATTGTTCGTACTACTCTTACTAATAAGAAAACTAAACTCATAAAAAATAAATTGAAAATTGTTAAGAAGCCAAATGTTTATAATGCTATAAAAGTGGAAAAGGAATTTAAACCAAAACCAAAACCAAGACCTTATCCCAGGAGTTCATATACTCAAAGTTATAGTAGACCTATCTATACTCAAACAAAACCAAGATACGAATCCAACAATATTGAATTTCAAAAAATTAAAGAATTAATTCATTATGGATTACCTCAACCAAAATCTATCTATTCAGCAGAAGGCAAAAAAGCTCAAAGTATTGCTAATATTGCATTTCGAGAGATTAACCAAGGCAGATACTCAGACGGATTTAATAACATGGTTAATGCTTTAATTTTAGGAGTACCTGAACCAATGAATATGCGTATTAAAACGATCCTATTAAAATCATTGAGTCAGTTTTCAAGGGATTCACAGTCTTCAACTACAATACAAAAAAATAGTAAGTTTTGCAAGTGGTGCGGAAAAGAAAATAAAATGTCTAATAAATTCTGCCTAAATTGTGGGAGGGGCTTTTGAATGACAATTTCAAGCGAAATTAAGGAACAGTTGAAGTCAAATTCTGATAACTACAAATTAGAATTTCAGAATTTCACCGAAATATACTTTCCACATATTTGTATAGTCTGTAGAAACCACGCTGATAAACATATCGCAAAAAATTTATACGGTTTATATACATCTAATAAAGATTACAAGAAGAATTATACATTTTCTTTACCCGTATGCGATTCCTGTAGAAATAATATTGAAATGAAAACTGGACTTTCAAGTAAGAGTGGTAAATTGGTTCCGATCTCAATTTTTCTTGGTCTAATAATATCCTTTCTTTTATTTTTAACGCTCAATTCAATTTTGTTAAGTATAAGTATATTTGCCATTTTTATCATATTCCCAGCTCGAAACTACAAGATTAAAACGAAATCAAAAATAAAGTTCGACAATCATTTAAAAATTAAGATTAATCCCAAAAATCCTGATATTGTAGAATTAGAATTTTCTGACAAAGAATATGCAAAAGCTTTAGAAGAAATAAATTTATCGCAAATAAAACTTAAACAAGAACGAGAAGCTAAAGAAAAAAGGGAACAAGAAGCTAAAGAAAAAAGCGAACAAGTAGCAAAAGAAAAACAGCAACAAATAACCGATAGCATTGAAACACAAAAAATCGTCGATAATATAGAAAATGGAAAAAGCCCCGTAGAAATAACTATAACCGAACCTGTAAGCGGGGAGAATCATAACATAGAACAAAGAAAAACTTGTCCAAAATGCAAAATAGAAATTAAATCTAAATGGGTATTTTGCCTAAATTGTGGTACTCCTTTGAATAAATAATCAAATTGTATCTCTCAAGAAATTAAATAATTATTTGGATAATAAAAAAGAAAGAAATAAAACCCCAAATAATTATATATTTAAAAATCTTATTTTATTTTTTGTTTATACTTCTTCATACGGACCACTGACAAATCCACCGATTAAACCACCGATTATAGCTCCCAAAATTGCGCTTAAAATCCCTCCAATTGTGCTAAAAAGTTGAGGTCCTTGAAATAAAGCCATTAAATCCTCTCCAGAAATGACGCTTAATAACATCCAGATTAAAAAAGTGATAATTATAACTAATGTACTGGCTATAAGGCCTCTTTTAATACCCTTTGAAATAGTACCACTCAAGAACCCAATAAATATGCTGGCTAGAAGTTGTGGAGCAAAGAAATCGGCTATAGTTGGCGTACCAGTGAAAAAGGCTAAAAGATCAAATTTAAAATTCGCGCCTATTTGTATAACTATAACTTTTAGAATATCAATCTGTAGATAAACCTGTATTTGGAGGATTATATCTTCCATATTGAAAAAATATACAGTAAAGAAACTAAAGACAATTCCAACTATTATCCCAATCACTAATCGATACGATACCAATTTCAACCACTCATGTTAGAAAAGCTATTTGTATGAAATATCTTATTTGATTTTATTAATATTTCTAATTAATTTGATAAATTAAATCTTTAGTTCTACGAGAATTAAAAGAATTCTTTTAATAAAATATTAAAATTATGTCGTTTTATATCATTTATCAACATTATTATTTCAATTACTAAATCTTAAATTGTAGGGTATCTACCTTGGCTAAGAAAAAGAAAAAAACTGAATCTACCGAGGATTCTGAGAAGGAAGAAGAAAAAAATGACGAAGAAGATTTAATAAAAGACTTAGAGAAGGAATTCGATGAAGATTTTGAAGACGAGTTAGATTTAGAAGAAGAACTTGATTTACTCGATACTGACGATATGGATGCTGAAGTTGGAGATGTCGAAGAAATAGTCGATAAAGATGAAGAAAAAAAGCAATTATATCTAAGTTGTGGTATTCATATAGGGACAAAATTATTATCCGGAGATGCTAGAAGATTCATTTATAGGCAAACTAATTACGGGTTGTATGTTATTGATTTAACTCAGACTGATGAACGTCTTATTATTGCTGCTAAATTTCTTAGCAAATATGTAGAAGAAGGAAGTGATAAGGTAATTGTTTCATCAGTTAGAAGATACGGTAAAGAACCAGTAAAGCAATTTTGCAAAGTAATGGGCTGTAGAGCAATTACAGAACGCTTTATTCCAGGGTCTTTGACTAATCCTATGATAGACGATTACATTAAAGATGCTTCAGTAGTTGTCATCGTTGATCCTCACGCCGATAAAGTAATTTTAAGAGAAGCGAAATTAGCCCGAATTCCCGTCGTTTCATTATTTGATACTGACGACATCCTCGATGGTATCGACCTCGCAATTCCAGCAAATAATCGCGGAAAAAAAGCTTTAGGACTAGCTTTCTGGTTTTTAGCGAGACAGATTTTACTGGAATTAGGTAAAATCTCAAGTGTAGACGATTTTCCTTACACCTTAGAAGAATTCACTTCGAAAATCATCCCGGTTTATCGTCAAGAGAATGCATCATCCCGACAGTCATCCCGACAGCCATCCCGACAGTCATCCCGAAAGCCATCCCGACAGTCACGATAATTTATTGTTCTTTTATTCATACCTTATAAGTTTTGATCGTTTTTCTTCTGTTTTCCATTCGAATCTGTTTTGTTGTTTTTATTCTATGCATATCACCTTTTTAATCAATCTAAGATTTTGATAAATTAGAGAAGTTTTGCATAAAATGTGAAAGGATTATGAAAAAAATTATTGCATTTGCTGGAAAAGGGGGAGTTGGTAAAACGACAAGCTTAGTTCTTCTTTTGAAATATATTCTTGAAAAGAAAAAAGCGCAAGATATTCTTGTTATTGATTCAGATCCGGATGCGAATGTTGCTGATGTCATAGGTGAAGAAGTAAAATTTTGCGACACTATTGGAGGAAAAATGAAGGTTTTAAAAGATAAAATTCAAAGTCTGAAGTTATCGCCAAACACACCAAAAAATCAATTGATAGAGTCTGATGTCTATAATTGTTTGATTGAGATGGACGAGTTTGACTTATTGGAGATGGGTAGACAAGAAGGAGAAGGTTGCTATTGTTTCATTAATGATGTTCTCAAAAGAGTAATTGATACGCTTTCAAAGAATTACGACATAACTCTATTAGACTCACCAGCGGGGTTGGAACATTTTGCTCGTAAAACCGGTCGTGATGTCACTGATCTTATAATCGTATCGGATGCGTCAAAAATGGGGATTCATACCATGAAACGTATTTTAGAAATAATAGACGAGTTAACGCTAAAATTTGAAAATATTTGGATATTAGGAAATCGCTTCCCAGAGAATTTAAAGAACATTTTAGCAGAAGAAGTTGAAAATCTAAATAATGACCGAGTTAAATTGCTTGGATTCATATCTAACAACGAAGAGATTAGTAAGATCAATATAATTGGTGATAATCTAATCGATTTACCCGAAGAAAACTCTTCCTATCAAGAAGCTAAAAGGATTTTTGCTAATATAATTTAAACTAATTTTCTTCCTTTATTAACAAGGTTTTCACAGCAACTTTTTTATATTTCGTATGAATCACCTTTCTTGATCTAATATTTTATTTATTTATTAAATTTTTAAAGAAACTCATTAAGTTTCTTATTACGAAAATGTTTTTCTACTCCATTTTTCATTCCAGGTAATTCATAGCAATGATCTGGGATCATTTTCTTGAAATATTGCTTGTTCTCTCTTTCAGTTATGAATTGAGATTTGTATAATGTTTCGAATATCTCTTTTCCGGAAAATTGGATATCCTCGAAGTAAGGTACTATCTGACGATTTTTGCTAACTTCTTCTACTATTTTCTTTAGTGATTGATTATACTCGCGAATTGCTCCTTTTTCGTCTATTATCCAAGTTTCACGCGTTTGTTCGTTATACAAACAAATGATACATTGTGGCCACCTTTCATGAAAATAGATCAAAACGAGATCTATAACTTTGTGTTTGAGCGATACAACTCCGAATAACACGCCACGATTGTTAATCTCCGTTCGTGTAAACTGTTTTGCACGATAAGCCTCAGTGGACACTTCTCGCATCATTCGGTTGATTTTTTTTGCCATTTGAGTACCAGAATTACGTAAAATCGCTTCTGGAACCCTTATTACTTGCCTCTCTATTTCTGGAGAATATTTAGAATGACGGTATAGATTCCTTTTCAACTCTTCATGTGAATATCCTCTAGAACATCCAATAACTTCCAAAGGGTCCTTTTTTTTTCCCATTATCCTCAAAAAATTTCTTTTATTTGCGTTTCTTTATAATCTTCCTTAGAAAAATGATGAAGGGTAGTTTGAGTATTACCATCTATCAAGATGTAAGGATCTGCTCTCTTTAATACCACTCCCACTGCTCTCATATCTTGTCTACGTTTAAAAATGAACTTTTGAGCGCGCAAATTGATTATTCTTTTAGCTGAAATTGGTCCAATTCCTGGAACTCGGAGCAATTCTTGGTAGGAAGCTTCATTTGGGTTCACACGCCTATGCTGCTTAAAATATTCCCTTGCCAAATGAATTTTTGGATCTCCCTTAGGTAAATTCCCTTCTTCCGTTACAACTTCTTCTAAATCTTTTAGTTTAAAGTGGTAAATCCTCATTAACCAATCGCTCTGGTATAATCTATGTTCTCTTTCTAAAGGAGCAGCTTGTTTATTTTCTAATGGGGTACCTTTGATAGGGATGAATGAGGAAAAATACGCTCTCCTTAAATCAATTTTACGATACCCCCAATCAATTCGTTTTAGTAACTCCAAATCTGTTTCGTGCTCTGCCGCTCCGACTACAAATTGGGTAGTCTGTCCGCAATTGAGTATGGGAGCCCCATCCCATCGGAATTTTTTATACCCGTCGCTCCGTCGCTCCTTAATCATTTTTTCTTGTTCTCTTGATTGGTTGTCTACTTTTAAATCCTTCATAGCTTTGAGGGCTTCTTCATTATGTTTAATACGAAACTGTTTTAACCAGCGTTGACGGGTGATTATATCGTTGTAAAAATCTTTCTGCTCCGCGATTTCGGAAAGGTGATCTTTTGTGGAAGCTTCTGTATTAATTGAGATGCGATCCGATAAGGAAATAGCATCTCTAAGCAGAGATTGGCTCACTCCTGGTAAACATTTAAAGTGCACATATCCCCCGAAATTATATTTGAAGCGAAGAAGTCTGATCGTCTCGAGCATTTCTTCGGTTGTTTGGTCAGCACTACCACAAACTGCGGAGGATATGAATACTCCTGCGACTACATTCATTGAATAGAGTTTCATAAATGTGCGAGCGTATTCCTCTGGTGAAAAACTCATTTTATGCTTACAACTACGAGTAAAGCAATATTTACAGTTATAGATACATTTATTAGTATACAAAGTTTTAAATAAACTCATACATCGACCATCTGGGGTATAACTATGACAAATCCCAGCACTTACAGTATTCCCAATTGTTTTTTTTGGATCTCCAAAAAGACTTGGATATTTTTCTGTACGACTGGAAGCAGTGCTGGCACAGATATCATATTTAGAATTCTCTCCTAAGATTCGAATTTTTTCTAAAGTAGATGGCACTTTTATTAATCAACTGTGAAGAGTAATAAAATTGTATATAATGTGATTTCTTGATGTTCACCTTATAAATTGAGGGGGATCAGAAAATTTTTAAAAGACTAAGATTAAATAAAAATTTAATTTCTAACATTTCTTCTCATAAGTAATAATAAAATTATAAGAGTTATATAGAGCTAATAATAATGCCATATTACACTGGAGGAGAAATTATAACAAAATACCTAATACAAGAGGGAATCAAGTATGTTGTTGGAATTCCGGGTCACGGAAATTTACCTCTAGTCGATGCTTTTTATAGGAACAAAAGCGAAATTCAGATAATCCAACCTAAACAAGAAATGTCAGGAGTGCACCTCGCAGTAGGATATTATAGAGTCACTGGAAATCCGTTATGTGTTTTTACTTCAATAGGACCTGGTGCAATAAATACAGCAATCGGACTTGCTGACGCATTCGTCGATAGCATGCCCGTTTTAGTTATTACAGGAGATACTCATGTTCACATGAGAGGTAAAGGTGTATTACAGGAAATTGAACGAAAGAGGGATTCAGATATGCCAAGAATTTTAGAACCTATTGTAAAACGTAGTTTTCAAGTTGATACAGTAGGTCAGATACCCTCGATAATGCAAAGAGCTTTTAATTATATGCTAACTGGAAGAAGAGGTCCTGTTGCTATAGACCTACCCATAGATACTCAAGCTGCTGCGATTGAGACATTAATTCCTAATCCTTTAGAAAGACGAGCAATGAGTAGGGTTTGGGGCGATCCAACAATAATTAAAAAGGCTGCATACTTACTAAAAAATGCAAAAAGACCGGTGTTTTTATTAGGCGGTGGGATCGTTGCATCTGAAGCTTTTGATGAGATTAAGGAGCTAGCTGAAAAAATCGGAGCTGGTGTTGTATCTACAATGATGGGAAAAGATGCTTTTCCAAACGATCACCCTCTTTTTTGTTGGGCTACTGGTAGTAAGGGAACTACAGTTGGTTTAAAGATGACATCTACTTCTGATGTGTTGCTTGCTGTAGGTTGCCGATTTGCCGATGAAACGGCGAGTTCATATAGGGATGGAATTAGTTTTTCGATTCCTCCAACAAAATTGATTCAAATAGATATTGATCCTCATGAGATTGGAAAAAACTACCCTGTTTCAGTTGGAATAGTAGGAGACGTTAAGGCTTGTTTGCAACAAATCTTAGAAGAACTCGTTGATTATTCAATTAACTACAAGGAAACTGACTATTTTAATGAAATGCAGGAAGATAAAAAGAGTTGGTTTAATTCTCTTGATGATTTTCGAGACGATTCTAAAATACCTGTAATGATCTCCACTGTTATAAGGGAAATAAGAAAGTTTTTCGATAGAGACTCTATAATTGTTACTAGTTCAGGTAATGTACAAGCTCAGATGATTCAAGAGTTAGAATTTTACGAACCAAAAACATGTATTACTGCTGGTGGATTCTCTACGATGGGATATGGCGTTCCAGCCGCAATTGGTGCAAAACTGGGATCTATTGATATCGGAAAACCTAATCGTCAAGTCGTAGCACTCGTAGGAGACGGTGATTTTATGATGACGATTTCGGAACTATCTGTAGCAGTTCAATTAGGGTTATCTAACCTCTTCTTTATAGTTTTAAATAATTATGGTTGGATTGCTATTAAAGACTTACAACAAGCTGCTTTTGGGGAAGATAGAGGGTATGGGACCGCTTTCGAAGATAATAATGGCAATACATACTCTCCAGATTTTGCAGAAATAGCTGAAGCGTTTGGTTGTTACGCTGAAAAAGTCTCAAAGAAAGAAGAGATTATTCCTGCATTAGAGCGAGGGACCAAATCAAATAAGCCTGTGGTTATAGAAATTCTTGTAAATCAAGATTTCCCTTTTAGTGGCTCTTTAACTGCCGGGTTTTGGGATGTACCGCCGCCAACTTATTTAAAAGAGCGTAGGAAACAATATGAAGAAGAAATAAAAGAAGAAAAACTGTAGAGGTGATATCCTATACCAGCTATCGAAATTAAGTGTGAGGATATCTATTTCGATCCTAAAGTTCAAACAATGTGTATTTCGCCCAGTTTTACTTGTCCACACTACAATCACTCTCATAGTTGTCCTCCAATAGCCCCATATTTGGAAAAAGAGCTTTCTTCTTATAAGAAATTTTATTTAATATACACTAGATTCAATTTGTCAGAATACATCGAGAAAGAAAAAGCAAAACATCCTAATCGTAGTGAACAGCGGATAAAATTCTTTTTTCATACGAAAAACCTATATAGAGAAGATTTAAAAGAAGAAGTTGAGAATTGTTTAAGCGAATATACTGATAAATCCGAAGAAATACTGTTATTATATGATGGTACGTGTAGAATTTGTTTAAACAACAGAGATAATGGCTGTACGTTTGATAGTGGAAAACCATGCCGGTATCCTGACAAAAAAATGTTCTCAATGGAAGCTATCGGGATTGAAGTGATCAGAACCGTTGCTAAGATGCCAAATAGAGATTTTGAATACCCCTCGAAAACACATTCGTTTCGGTTTGGTTTAGTTTGTATTAAATAATAATTATAAAATTCGAAAAAATGAAATTCAATATTTAACTATTAAATAAGGTGGTAATTGTTATGAAAGATTTTTCGGAATTATTTAAAGCTAATGGTGTCGATTACATACAATTTCAATTTACATCAATTCTAGGGGAATTTAAAGGGGTTGACTTTCCGGTAAAAATATGGGATGCCATGAAAGATGGAACTGGTATCGACGGTTCAAGTCTTGGATTTTTAAAAACAGAGCAAAGTGATATGAAAATTATTCCCGATTTAAGCACTTTTTCGATCCTTCCATGGAATCCTCGGGTTGGGAGATTTATTTGCGATGTAACTGACAATAAAGGCAATGCTTATCCTACCTGTCCACGAGGGATATTAAGAAAAATAATTGAAAAAGCTGATTCATTAGGTTATAACTTTTTAACAAGACCAGAATTAGAATGGTATTTTTTAACAAGTGACCGGGAGATAGCTGATAATGGCGCTTACATGGATCTTCCACCAAAAGATTCCTATCAAGAATTGCGCCTTCAGATTTCTGACTATATGGCAAACATGGGCATTGGTATAAAAACAATTCACCACGAAGTTGGTCCTAGCCAACATGAAATTGAATTGCTCCCTAATAATGCTCTAATTCAAGCTGATAATGTGCAAACAGCGAAAATGATCGTAAAAATTGAAGCTAATCGTAAAAATTTAATTTCTACATTTATGCCAAAGCCATTTCCATTAGTAGCGGGAAGTGGTTTACATATACATCAATTTTTAGAAAAAGATCGGAAGAATGTTTTTGCTGACGCTGACGCCGGTATAAGCGATACTCTCCGTTATTATATTGGTGGGGTTCAAAAACATGCCGATGCTATCTCAGCGATCTTGAATCCTATCACAAATTCGTATAAAAGGCTTATTCCTAATCATGAAGCACCAGTTTATATATCCTGGGGTATAGGCAATAGAACCGCTTTAATTCGCGTACCCGGATACGAAAAATCTGCTAGAATTGAATATCGAGCTGGTGATGCGGCAATGAATATTTATCTAGGAACGGCTATTTTACTAGCAGCTGGCTTAGATGGAATAAAAAAGAAAATTGAACCAAACACTCCAGTCACAGAAAATATTGATAATTTAACTAAGGAAAAGCGTCAAACCTTAGGAATAAAAAAATTACCCCAAAACCTCTCTAAAGCTTTAGAATCTTTCGAAAACAGTAAATTTATCCTTAAAATTCTTGGAAAACAATTGGTAGATATTTTTGTGGATATTAAAAATAAAGAAATTGAAGAATACCAAATTGCTAAAAATGACGGAAAAGAAGCGGAATGGGAACTAAATAGATACTTACTACTATAAAATAAATTATTTGTAGATCGCGTAATTTTCGTCTAAATTTTTCTTAAGGTTTTGTGAAAGATTAAATCTTTTAGTATAAAACTCAAAAATAATGCTGTCTATTGATTTCTGTTCCTCAGTATAATCATAGGACAAAATTTTCTTCTTATTTTCAATTATTTTTTTAACCAGCAAACTTACAGCATCCTGCGTTCCTTTATCAGGTTTAATAAAAGGTAACGAGTGAATTCCAGTTAGTTGTATGCTATTAGTATTGTTTAAAATCCCTTTCGATAAGTAGTTGTATAACGAACTATTCAATAATCCTAAGAAATATTCGATTGAGATTGAACTATCTTGAACGATAAATCCCATTGCTTTATTGGAATCCCAATAACAACCCTTAGGCATATAACGTGCAGCTAATCT
>Ga0114930_10003103_pt1 | contig 14682 bp, 14 predicted proteins | sample AnhtaG_FD_87300 | JGI IMG/M metagenome (GOLD analysis project Ga0114930, IMG submission 87300) | Deep subsurface microbial communities from Anholt, Denmark to uncover new lineages of life (NeLLi) - Anholt_01485 metaG | ecosystem: Environmental > Aquatic > Marine > Oceanic > Sediment | place... | reverse complement strand
GTACTTTTTTCTCCCCAGCGTCAGGTTGCACACCATGCTTACCAGGGCCGCCCCCAGTGCGCCTGACAAAGCCGCTACGCTGCCTCCACCGGGTGCAGGTGCGGAACTGGCCAGCGCGTCAAGAAACTGGATGACTTGCTTGTCCGTCAGATTGTCGCTCATTGGGTCCTCCTTTCCGATCTGGCAAAACAACGTGCTCTTGTCACAACAAGAAGCCACAGGCCTGTCTTAGACCTGCGGCTCCATGATACCACACGATTGACGTATTGGAAAGCGGGGATATAGCGTCAGACGTGTCTCGCTCAGTCCACGAAATCTCTGAGCCGACGACTGCGACGCGGATGGCGCAGCCTGCGTAGGGCTTTGGCTTCGATCTGGCGGATGCGTTCCCGCGTGACACCGAATTTCTGTCCGACCTCGTCCAGAGTATGCGATCGGCCGTCCTTCAAGCCAAACCGTAACTGGATGACGCGTCCCTCCCTGGGACTCAGCGAGGCCAATATGCTGGACACTTCTTCGTGCAGGATTTGACGAGTTGCCGTGTCCAGAGGAGGCGGTGAGTGACTGTCCTCGATAAAGTCCGCCAAGTGTCCCTCATCATCCTCACCGATTGGCGTCTCCAACGACAGAGGCCTCTGAGCGACGCACATTGTGCGCTGTACGTGGCTGGGCGAAACTCCTATTTCATCGGCCAGTTCCTCTGTGATGGGCTCACGACCCAAGTCATGCGCCAGTCTACGTCTGGCGCGAGCGAGTCTGTTGATTCGCTCGTACATATGAACGGGAACGCGAATAGTGCGCCCCTGGTCGGCAACCCCTCGGGCGATGCCTTGCCGAATCCACCACGTGGCGTACGTAGAGAACTTGTATCCACGTCGGTAATCAAACTTTTCTACAGCTCGCATCAGCCCAATGTTGCCTTCCTGGATCAAATCGAGAAAGGAAACTCCACGTCCGGTATAGTGCTTCGCAATGCTTACCACCAGCCGATAATTGGCTTCGATGATCTGTTGTCTCGCCTTTTCGCCTGCCTTGATCTCCTCGATCAATCTGGCGCCCCGTCCGTGATTGCTGCTTTTCTTCAACTCGCTTGAAGCCTCTCGGCCGCGTTCCACCTGAGCTGCCAATCTCTTCTCTTCCTCAGCGGTAAGCAAAGGAGTCCGACTGATCTCCCTCAAATAGAGGCTCACAGAATCCTCCATGCTGTCTCCTTTCTGAGTGAAGTCGCTCTCTTGCTCATCTTCACTCGCAGGACAATCGGCGATGAGGTGCCCTGCGAGTATGGCACGTGTCTCATTTTCTAGTTGTTTGTTGTCTTGCCATGCCATGGACAGAAGCCTATCCCGGGTGACGTTCTTGCTCATTCTGTGCGCCCGGCAGCCCCCCTGCTGACCCCGTGGGCTGGCACCAGATTGGCAAGGCCCCGCTTTTCGTATGGTTTGCGGAAAGCTTGTTCCATGTGAACCGATCAATCGATCGAGGACGCAACTATGGTTCCTCTACGACATACCCCCCCAGAGGGCGCTCTAAGGAATCAAGAGGCAAATGTGGCAGGCATCAACGATGAGTTGGTTGTCCTCCAGGTTGCTCGCTGGCAACTCTCCTGGGGCTCAACTGATGTGTAAGAAGTGAATCCACAAACCATTATAACGCACTTTTGTCAGAAATCAAGATATTTTCACGATACTTTCACGCTACAGGCATTTTGCACAACACTTGACAAATCACCGAAATTGGCTATACTTGGGCATACAGGGCTGGCAGGGCTGTCGGTGTCGGGGGGTATGGTTCAAGAGTCTGGGGGGAAGAGGGCTGGGTGGCGATTTGACTACTGGCCTACCCCTGAGTATAATGTGATTGTTGGGACGCCGGCGTAGCTCAATCGGCAGAGCATCCGCCTTGTAAGCGGACGGGTACGGGTTCAATTCCTGTCGCCGGCTCTGAGTCGCAGGGCGCTGCACCGATTGTGTATCGGCTTGAATGGGCAGGTACCCAAGTGGCCAAAGGGGGCTGACTGTAAATCAGCTGGCACAGCCTTCAGTGGTTCGAATCCGCTCCTGCCCACTTTCTGAGTGTTGGGTCGCGGTTCGCAGTATTGCACGTGGCGACCGGCTCAACGCTCTTTTGTACTTTGGACTCTGGGCCCGCGTAGCTCAGACGGTAGAGCACACCCTTGGTAAGGGTGTGGTCAAGGGTTCAAGTCCCTTCGCGGGCTCTAGTGCAACCTGATGGGAAATGGTGTCCATTTCCGACTCGGATTGTTCTTTTGGGGTAATGCAAGATCATTTGCTGGGAGGATAGACTCGATGGGGAAGGAAAAGTATGTACGTACCAAGCCGCACGTGAACGTGGGCACCATTGGCCACATTGACCACGGCAAGACCACGCTGACCGCAGCGGTCACCAAGGTGTTGGCTATGCGCGGACTGGCTGGTTTTCGTCCCTTTGATTCCATCGACAACGCACCGGAGGAGAAGGAGCGTGGGATCACCATTGCCATCGCGCACGTAGAGTATGAGACCGAGAAGCGTCACTATGCCCACGTGGACTGTCCTGGGCATCGCGACTATATCAAGAACATGATCACCGGTGCAGCACAGATGGATGGGGCGATCCTGGTGGTGAGTGCACCGGATGGTCCGATGCCGCAGACGCGGGAGCACGTGCTGCTGGCACGGCAGGTTGAGGTGCCGGCGATGGTGGTGTTTCTGAACAAGTGTGATCTGATGGACGACGAGGAACTGCTGGAACTGGTCGACATGGAGTTGCGCGAGTTGTTGGATGGGTACGGATTCCCCGGGGACGACGTTCCGATCGTGCAGGGGAGCGCGTTGGAGGCGTTAGAGAGCCCGAGCACAGATCCGGACGCGCCAGAGTACCGGTGCATCTGGGAGTTGATGCGTGCGGTAGACGAGTACATTCCGAGGCCGGAGCGGGAGATAGACCGGCCGTTCCTGCTGCCGATCGAGGATGTGTTCAGCATCAAGGGACGTGGGACGGTGGTGACCGGGCGGATCGAGCGCGGGACGGTCAAGGTGGGCGAAGAGGTAGAGATCGTCGGCTTGAAGGACACGCGCAAGACGGTGTGCACGGGTGTAGAGATGTTCCACAAGCTGTTGGACCGGGGGCAGGCAGGGGACAACGTGGGGTGTTTGCTGCGTGGGGTCGCGCGTGTCGAGGTGCAGCGAGGAATGGTGGTGGCGCAGCCTGGGAGCATCACGCCGCATACGACGTTCAATGCCGAGGTATACGTATTGCGGAAAGATGAGGGTGGACGGCACAATCCGTTCTTTCCGGGGTATCGACCGCAGTTCTTTATTCGGACGATGGATGTGACAGGTGAGATTCGATTGCCGGAAGGCATAGAAATGGTGATGCCAGGGGACAATGTGAACATGATGGTAGAGTTGATCGTGCCTGTGGCATTGGAAGCGGGCTCGCACTTTGCCATCCGTGAAGGTGGTCTGACCGTAGGCGCAGGCGTACTCACCGAAATCGTCAGCTAGAGGGAAGGATGAGGATGCGATGAGCGCGCTCATCACATCCCTGGGGAATAACTATGGCCAGGAGAGCGGTTCGATTGCCGATAGCAATGGCATGTACAGAATGCAAGGAACGCAACTATTTAACTGACAAGAACCGGCAGAATGACCCAGGTCGTTTGGAATTGAAAAAGTATTGTCGGCGATGCCGTAAGCATACCTTGCATCGCGAGACAAGATAAGTGCTGACTCTTGATGTGGGGCAGCCGCCACGCAGGCGAGTAGCTCAACTGGTAGAGCAACGGTCTCCAAAACCGTCGGCTGCGGGTTCAAGTCCTGCCTCGCCTGCCAGTCAGGACACCGTCGATATGGACGGTGTCTTGAATCGTAAGTCGGTTGGGATCTGCTGGCACTCGTCGTGGGCTTGGCGGAAGGGGTGACAGCGCGGGCGTCACGAGGAGTAAACAAACGTGAAACGGGCCAGTAGAAAATCACGCGTGGCAAGAACAAGGGCCAAGTCCAGGGGGACCAAAAAGTCCAGGCGCACGCGGCGGAAAGCGAATGTCGTGATTCGCTACTTTCGACAAACCTGGGCTGAGCTGAAAAAAGTACACTGGCCCAACCAGCGCCAAGCGACCAATCTGACGATGATCGTGCTGACGGTGACGGTAGCAATGTCGGTGTTCCTGGCAGTGATAGACTGGCTCTCGGCCCTGTTCTTTAGCTTGCTCGTGGACATCTCTGGCTGAACAAAAGGGGTGTGCAACAATGATCGAGGACACGTTCTCCGATGTATCAATTGAGGAAGCTGTACAAGACGGAGCCCCAGATCAGCGTCAGTGGTACGTAGTCCACTGTTACTCTGGGTACGAAAACAAGGTCAGACGCAACCTCGAACAACGCATTTCCAGTATGGGGATGGAGGATTACATCTTTCAAGTCATCGTTCCCACCGAGGAAGAGATGGAGGTACGCGAAGGGGCGCGACGTACGTACCAGCGTCGGGTCTTTCCAGGCTACATCCTGGTTGAGATGATTATGACTGATGATCCCTGGTATGTCGTCCGTAACACGCCAGGGGTGACCGGCTTTGTGGGTATGGGTACCACACCCACGCCGCTGCGCGATGAAGAGGTCCAGCGCATTATGAAACGCATGGAAGCCAAAGCACCCAAGATCAAAGTCACGTTCAAACAGGGGGAAAGGGTACGCATTATCCAGGGGCCCTTTGTTGACTTTATCGGAAGTGTGAGCGACCTCAATATGGAAAGAGGCAAGGTTCGCGTCTTGGTTTCGTTCTTTGGCCGTGAGACGCCCATAGAGTTGGACTTGTTGCAGGTTGAAAAAGTGTGATGCTGGCTCCTGAGGTCAGGTTGAGGAGGATGGAGGGTGAAGAGAGTTAAGGCTATTATCAAGTTGCAGATTCAGGCGGGCAAGGCCACACCTGCCCCCCCGGTGGGCCCGGCCCTGGGTCCGCACGGGATCAACATCATGGCCTTTTGCAAAGATTACAATGCCCGCACAGCAAGCCAGGCAGGCAGCATTGTCCCAGTCGAGTTGACGATCTTTGTGGATCGTAGCTTTTCCTTTATCACCAAAACACCACCCGCGGCCGACTTGTTGCGCAAGGCTTGCGGAGTCGACAAAGGGTCTGCTGAGCCAAACCGTATCAAGGTAGGCAAGATCACGCAGCAGCAGTTGCGCGAAATCGCCGAGATCAAGATGAAAGATCTCAACGCCGTGGACATTGTGGGAGCCGAAAAGCAAATCATTGGCACAGCGCGCAGTATGGGAATCGAAGTTGAAGGAGCCCCCAGCTAACGAGCTCGGTTCAGTATCCCGGGTTTGACGCCTTTGCAAAGGATTGTCGTTGGCCAGGGTGGGCTTACCGCTGCATGTGGGAGGACACGAGCTGTCCGTTTGCACCACAGGAGGAGAAACGTGCCAAAACACGGAAAAAAGTATCTGCAAGTAGCGAAAGAGGTCGATCGAAACAGGTTATACGCCCCCCAGGAAGCTATCGAGCTCGCCAAAGAAACCTCGGTGACCAACTTTGATGCCACGATTGAAGTGCACATGCGGCTGGGGGTAGATCCTCGTCACGCCGATCAAATGGTACGCGGGGTTGTTCTGCTACCCAATGGATTGGGCAAGACGATCCGGATTCTGGTCTTTGCCGAGGGAGACGATGCCCGGACTGCCGAGCAAGCTGGGGCCGACTACGTAGGAGGACAGGACCTGGCCCAAAAGATTCAAGGGGGGTGGCTCGATTTCGACCAGGTTCTGGCTACGCCCCAAATGATGCGCGTGGTAGGCCGGCTGGGTCGCATCTTGGGCCCACGCGGGATGATGCCTAATCCCAAGGCGGGCACCATCGCGCAGGGAGAAGACCTGGTACGTCTGATCAATGAAGCAAGGTTGGGACGTGTCGAATTCCGCGTGGATAGGACAGCCAATTTGCACGTTCCCGTTGGCAAGGCAAGCTTTGAGACTCCCACGTTGTTGGAGAACGTAGCTGCTTTTGTAGACGCCGTGAGCAAGGCGCGTCCGCCGGCTGCCAAAGGAACCTATATCCGCAAGATCGTCGTCACGTCTTGTATGGGGCCCGGGATCAAAGTGGATCCTGTTCTGGCGCAGGCTCTCGAGATCGCCTAGCAAGGATCAGAAAGAGAGATCACGAATCGGATACCCTTTTTGCCCTCCTCGGGGCATTGGCTTGTCGTAGACCGCCGGGGCGTGTTTCAGACGCTTAATCATCCAGCAGAGGCAAGGCACAAACAATGACATCGCTCATCGTTTGGAACGCCTTTGCACCTCTCGGATGCAGAGGCGTTTTGACTTGTGAGTTTCATAGTGAGGAGGTGTTCGGAATTTGGCTATTACAAGAGAAAAGAAGCGAGAGCTCGTACAAACGTACGTCGACTGGCTGGAGCAGAGCCAGGCCATTGTGTTCGTGTATTCGCGTGGGCTGAAGGTGGGCGAAATCACACAGTTGCGCTCCAGAATCCGCAAAGTGGGATCAGAGTACCACGTGATCAAGAACACGTTGTTCAAACGGGCCTTGGCCCAGGCAGATATTCCGGTCCCTGATGTCCTGACCGGGCCGGTCTCAGTGGCCTTTTGTGCGGAAGACATTGCGCCGACTGTCGGGGCCATCCAGGATTTTGCCAAGTCCCTTGGCGAACGCGAGTTCGAGATCACAGGCGGCATCATAGAGAATGACCTACTCGACGCCGAAGGCGCAAAGGCGTTGGCCTCTCTACCGTCCAGGGACACGCTGTTCGTTCAGATTCTGACTGGCGTGAATGCTCCAGCGACCCAGTTGACCGGCATCGTCGCTAACGGTATCCGACAGATTCTCAGTGTGCTACAGGCACGCGTGAGTCAGCTCAAGGAAGGCGATGTAGCAGCCTAGACCTTTTATCGCTAACCTATTACAGGAGGGAATACGTGCAATGGCAGATCTAGCGAAACTTTGTGAAGAGATCTCAGAGCTGTCCCTGATGGAAGCATCTGAACTGGTCAAGATCCTCGAGGAAAAACTCGGTGTGAGCGCTAGCGCGCCGCCTGCTATGATGGCTATGCCTGGCGTGCTGGCTGGTGCCCCTGAGCAAGAGGTTGAAGAGCAAACCGAATTCGACGTCATACTCAAGGAGATTGGCCCCAAAAAGATCCAGGTCATCAAGGCCGTGCGACAGCTTACCGTACTGGGTCTCAAGGAAGCCAAGGACTTGGTCGACAGCGCACCCAGTACCGTGCTAGAGCTGGTCTCCAAAGACGCCGCCGAGGAAGCCAAGGCCAAGATCGAGGCCGAAGGTGGAGTCGTCGAGATCAGATAGTCGCCGCACCGTCACCTGGTTCAGAAGCCACGTCCCAGTTGGGACGTGGCTTCTTGGACTGACGGACGTGCTGCGTTCGAAACTCTTTGACCGGTAGGGGGCAATCGCACTTGAAAGATCTGTAGGCCTGGTTGCCATACCGCGCATCGCTACTTTGCGTAGAGTGGCGACTGTTGTAGGACGGATTGACCATCCGTCCTACCTGCAAGCCAAATGCGATTGCCCTACCTTGACCGGTAGTGCTTGCGTCGTGGCACCGGGTTGTGGTAGAATAAGGTACACAGTATGATGATGGGCGAACGGGGCGCGTTCGGCGCTTAGACGGGTAGGTAGGCAATATGCCTCCACTGGACCAGAAAGGCAAGTTTTACCTGGGTCAGCGTTTGCGACAGAACGGCGAGACATTCGCTGATGAGCTCGTGCTTTACGACGCACGTGACCTGACCACGCACGCTGTTTGCGTGGGGATGACGGGAAGCGGCAAGACTGGGCTGGGCATCGTTCTCTTGGAGGAAGCCGCGCTGGATGGCATCCCGGCGCTGATCATAGATCCCAAGGGGGACATGACTAACCTGCTGCTCGCTTTTCCGGGTCTGTCACCCGCCGACTTTCGCCCCTGGATAGACGTGGATAGCGCGCGGCGCCGTAGTCTCTCCCCGGACGAGTACGCGGATGAGGTGGCCCGTTCCTGGCGCGAAGGCTTGGCAAGGTGCGGCATCGACGGAACGCGGATTGCTCGCCTCAAGCAGAGTGTCAGGTTTGTCGTCTATACCCCAGGCAGTGATGCTGGTCGACCGGTAAGCATCGTTCAGTCGCTACACGCGCCAAGCCTCAGTTGGGATCGCGATGCCGAGGCACTGCGGGAGACGATCTCTGGCACCGTGTCGGCGATCCTGGCCCTGGTGGACGTCGAGAGCGATCCTGTCACCGGGCGCGAGCACAATCTCCTCTCTACGATCATCGAACGGTCTTGGCGGGCACGTCAGGACATGGACTTGGCCAACTTGATCGTGCAAACCCAGAACCCCCCCTTTGATCGTCTGGGTATCCTGCCCCTGGAGGTCTATTTCCCTGAAAAAGAACGCGTGTCGCTGAGCTTGGCCCTCAACGGCTTGCTGGCCTCGCCCCGGTTCAAGGTATGGCTGGAAGGCGATCCCCTACGAATAGATGCTTTGCTGCGCACGCCCGACGGTCTTCCCCAGATGTCCATCTTTTACCTGGCGCATCTCTCCGATAGCGAGCGCCTGTTCTTTGTGACCTTGTTGCTGGAACAGGTTCGCACGTGGCTGCGCACACAGGAGGGCACGCTCGATCTGCGGGCCATTCTCTACATTGACGAGCTCTATGGCTTTATGCCGCCGCATCCCGCCAATCCACCAACCAAAGCGCCCTTGTTGGCTCTGCTCAAACAAGCACGGTCACAAGGCATGGGGCTGGTCTTGTGCACGCAGAACCCGATTGATCTGGACTACAAGGGTCTCTCGAATGCCGGAACCTGGTTCGTTGGCAAGTTGCAGACCACGAACGACCGCCGGCGAGTACTGGAGGGACTCGACAGCGCATCTGTGGAAGCAAGAGTGGTCCTCGACAAAAAGGCGCTCGATGGTATGATCGCTCGCCTCGATACACGCACCTTTTTGCTGAACAACGTCCACGCTGAGGGACCGACGCTGTTCAAGACGCGTCACACAATGAGCTACTTGCGTGGGCCATTGACTCGTTCCCACATCCGCCAGTGGATGGGCCAGGCGCGGCAGCCCGTTGGTGCCCCGGTGGTCCCAACCTCGCCCGCGGTCACATTCCCTGCTCAAGTTGCCGAGCCATCCCAGCCGGTTGTGACATCCCCCTGGCAAGACTTCACGTCGGGCCCCGCCGTGCTTCCGTCTGGCGTCGATCAGTACTTTGTGTCCGCGCGGGTCTCATTGGAATGGGCCATTCGCCGCGCAGAGGAAGACAGGCGCGCGATCGTTTACCGGGACAGGCAACTCATCTATCGTGCGGCGCTCATGGCGCGGGCCGCCGTTCGCATTGACAACGCCACGCACAACGTACACGAGCGGCTCGTCGTCTCTCGCGTGCTGCCTATAGCAGAAGATGAGTCGTTCATCAGTTGGAATGTCGAGCCTGTCGCTGTAAGCGTGGATGAGCTGGACGACCATCCGGCACAGGGCGCTCGCTTTGCGCCACTTCCCTCGTTGCTTGGCGATGCCCGTAGGCTCAAGAGCCTGCGAAGGGACTTTGCCGACCACGTGTACCGTGAGACAGAGATCACACTGGCCCGCCATCCCGTGCTCAAGCTCACTTCTCGTCCTGGCGAGTCGGAAAGCCACTTCAAACGCCGTTGCTACCAGGCGTTACAGAAGAAACGAGACGACGAGATCCGTAAACTGGAGAAACGTTACGAAAGCAAAATGGATCGCCTGCGAGCTCGCACCCGCCGCGAAGAGCGCGAACTAGAGCAAGATCAGACCGAGCACGAAGCCCGTAAGCGAGAAGAACTCATTTCCGCCAGCGAGTCGGTGCTTCATTTGCTCACCGGACGACGTCAGAGCCGGATGCTGTCTGCGGCCAGTCGCAAGCGACGCCTGAGCCTGCAGTCCAAAGCCGACGTGCAGGAGTCCAAGGAGACCATCCAGGATCTGGAACAGCAACTTTTAGAGCTGATGGACGAACTGGAACGTGAACGAGCCGAGATTCAGGCTCGTTGGTCGGAAGCCGCTGATGACCTGGAAACCGTCCACGTGCGACCTCGCAAGGCTGATGTTGTTGTGGAGGCGTGGGGTGTGATCTGGCTGCCCTACTGGGGCATTCTCTTTGACGAGGATGGCGTAGAGCGGCTGCTATCTCTCCCCGCGTTCGAGCCGGGCACGTCTGGCCCGGTTCCCACATAGATGCTGCGCCAGCTAGCGCGCCAGGCTGCGCAGCACTTGACAGACGAGCTGCCTGGCTAGACTGGACGCTGATCCCGGGCAGTCCAGACGGTGGCCAGGGTCGAGGCTTGTGCTTGCATTGCTTTCAGACCAGGGGCATTGATGCGTGAGCTCGAGGTTCGGATGTACGTGAGACCCGGAGGGAGGTACTCTTGGCTGGAGAAAAGATACTGGTCGTTGACGACCGTGACGACAACCTGCAGTTCCTGACCGAGTACATCTTGCAGCCGAACGGATACAGGTACATCACTGCCAGAGATGGCGCCAGGGGCCTAGAGTTAGCACTTACGCAGAGCCCCGATATGGTCATTATGGATCTCAGAATGCCCAGGATGACTGGTCTAGAGGTGTTGGCTGCCTTGCGCGAGCGCGACGTCCACCTTCCCGTCATCCTGATGACTTTTCACGGCTCAGAGGAGACCGCTGTACAAGCATTTCGCCTCGGAGCGCGCGACTATGTGATCAAGCCCTATGATAGCATGGAAATGCTGCAAGCCATTGATCGGGCACTCACCGAGGTTCGCTTGCGAGTAGAACGCGATCAGTTGACTGAAGGTCTCTTGCACGCCAACCGACAATTGGAACAACGAGTCAAGGAACTCAACGTCCTCGCCAACGTTGGCAAGTCTGTCACAGCGCTGTTGGATACAGAACAGTTGCTGCTTCGAATTGTCGACGCCGCGTTGTACATTACCGGTGCAGAGGAGGCCTCGCTGCTCTTGATCGACAAGAACACCGGCAATCTGCTCATGCGCGCTGCCCGGGGCCTCGGAGAGAGATTTGCACGCGGTTTCCGGGTCAAGGTCGAGGATACGATCGCGGGGCAGGTGGTCAGGACTGGTGAGCCATACTGGTCTTCTGCTGGATCTGCGCGCCTGAAAATCAAGACCAATTATCTGGTCAAATCACTGGCGTATGTGCCGCTCAAGCTGGGGTCCAGAGTGATTGGCGTACTGCTTGTCGACAACAAAGTATCCGTTAGGCCGTTTACCGATAACGACATAAACCTGCTTTCCGCGCTGGGCGATTACGCTGCGATTGCTATACAAAAAGCACAACTGTATGGCACCGTAAAGAGTCTCAACGAGGACCTGGAGCGCAGAGTTGAGGAACGCACCCGTGAGTTACAAGCCGCTCGAGACCAGTTGGTGCAATCGGAAAAACTGGCTTCCATTGGCGAACTGGCTGCTGGGGTGGCGCACGAGATCAACAACCCTATCGGCATAATCCTTGGTTTCGCCCAGATCTTGCGGAGACGCACGCTCAAGGACAACCCACTGTACAGGCCACTGTGCACTATCGAGCGTGAAGGGTTACGCTGCAAAGGAATTGTGCAGGGCTTGCTGGACTTTGCGCGACAGGGGAGGCCTGAGCCCCGGCGGGTGAACATCAACGAGGTGATCGAGGCTGCCTGCAGTCTGATGGCTCACCAGGCAAACTCGAGCAAAGTTCAAGTGACCAAGAAATATGCGTCCGATCTGCCTAATGTGGTGGCCGATGAGAACCAGTTGCAGCAGGTCTTTTTCAATATCATGCTCAATGCATATCAGGCTATGCCCGATGGAGGGCAGTTACGAATTGCCAGCGGTCTAGTTGGGGATAAAGTACACGCCATCTTTGCCGATACCGGGGTGGGGATCCCCGCTGAGAACCTCAACCGCATCTTTGACCCCTTCTTCACGACCAAAGAGGTAGGACAAGGCACCGGTTTGGGGCTGTCCATCAGCTATGGCATCGTACAGCAGCACGGCGGGACCATTGAGGTGGATGGCAAGGCTGGCGCTGGCGCAAGGTTCACTGTCACGTTGCCAGCCGCCTTGCCAGCGCGCTCGTAAGCGCCGTCCCTTCTTCCTTTCCTTGCCGCTTTCACCCATCGCAATCTGCCGTTCCCCGCGACGTTCGACGAGCGCTAGATCCAAAGCAGCATACCCCATGCGCCGAGCAGGCCAATGAGCAGCCCTGCCAGCACGTCACTCGGGTAATGTACGCCGACCACGACGCGACACAGCGCCACCGTCAGTGCCAAGGGGTAGCCGATGGGCGCCAGACGAGGCTCAAAATGCCCCACCAGCACGGCAATGGCCGCCATTCGCGCTGCGTGCCCGGAAGGAAAAGAATAGCGGTCGAACCGGACCACATAGAACCGGGTCAGCTCCTGGGGACGCGGGCGACGGACCAAGTATTTGATCGCCGTGGAAACGGCGGTAGCTCCCAACACAGCCAGGGAGGTGATCAGTGTCGACCCGCGAAGGTAAGGCGTGCCCCAGACCAGCAGCACGGCGCCGACAGCCACCCATAACACGCCATCGCCCAGGTGCGCTCCCAGGGAGAGCAGCCATCGCCACCGCGACCTCTTGGAGGGGATCAGTCGCCCCGTGACCATGCGCTCCCACGCGCTCAGGCGATGGATCAGACTGTTCACCCGCTCTGCACTCCTGTTTCCTGACGGACCAAGGCGGCACGCACTGCGTCCAGGTGGTGCGGTTTGTCCACGTCCATCGCCACCTCCGCGTATGGCGAGATAATGGCCTTTCCCGTGAGACCTAGCGCCCTGCTCGCCCGCCGCTCCGCTCCGGCAATGGTCAACCGGCGGATGGCAAACAGGAATAGAGTCCCCAGTCCGATCACTCGCACCTGTTTCCAGACCGTCTTGCGTCCGCCGATCAACGCGCGCCATTTTTGCTTATCCGAGTCTAGCATGCCAGGCTTGGCCACAACGATATCCCCGCCGGCGAACCAACCGTCAGCCATGGGTATAAAGCTGCGCCCGGAACCAGGGAAGGCTTGCTCCATGACCTCTCGGGAAACAATCGAATAGCAAAAGTCAACGTCGTAGGGTAGACATTGATCGATCAAGCCGCGGACGATTTCCGCCGTGATCAGCGGAATGTCGCAAGAGGAAGCCACGATCCGTTCGCTCACCCCGCCGGTAGACCTGAAATACGCAACGCCAGCCTCGCCGTTTTCGAGCATGCCGCCCGCATCTGGCAAAAAGGTAACCCTGGGTCCCAGGTCTGGGCAAAGCTCTGGGGACAGACCCACGACGGCGATCCGACCTATCCGTCCCGAGCCCAATAGGGCCGAGACAACGCGCTCCAGGGACGTCTGTCCGTCCAGTTCGATCAGGGCCTTGTGTGGCACGTTTCCCGCATGGGCGAGTAACGCGGCGTCCTTCTCCGGGTCTCCGCCGGCTGCGATAATCGCGTCAAGCAACGTTGACTCTCCTCCTAGAGCTTTTCTATTGATGGCCCGTACTTGAGCCGGACGAGCATCTCTTTGATCTCTGGCTCGGTCAAGGCACGCCCCTTTCCCGCCAGGGCGACCAGCGCAGCCTCCATTGCGTTGGTACCAAAGGAACGTCCCTGCAATCGCGGTGTGGTCGTCACCAGGTAAGCAACGCCCCGCTCGCGCAGGAATTGCACATCTGCAGCAGTTGTCGTGTTGGTGACGATCACTTTGCCTGCCATCTGCAAGGGCATATGTCGCTTGACGTAGTGAAAGTCACCCGCGATCACTGATGCCCAGCGATAGTATTTCTCCCACTTGGGAGCGAGTTGTGATTGCTGGCTGCCGGTGGGATAGAGCCACTCGAACGGCAAGCGGGTAGCGATGGGAGCCACGATTGGGGCTATTATACGCACGGTTCGCAGCGAGCGCATGGGAACCGGCAATCCCAGCCCGAACATCAGGTCACCAAAGACGGTTTCGTAGCCCGCCTCGACGGCAGACTCTGCCATACCATAGCGATCGGCTGCCGAGGTGACGAGACACGTCTTGGGTGAAACGTGCTCGCCAAGCTCCCTTTCCACAGACTGCATCACCTTGCGCTCCAGCGTATGCTTGAGCCCCGCCCCGTCCACCACTGGCGTCTTTTTCACACCAGACACCATGCGGTGTATCTGGGGAAAAGGGTACTTAATGCCAGCCACGCGCAGGTCCAGGTCAGCGCCGCCGACGCCAAAAGCGTCCACCTGACCGTCGAACTGGTTGTACAGTTGAGTTGCCTTTGCAATGTCACCGTCGGTGCCGATGCGCTCGATCTGGATGCACTCTCCCAATAGCTCGATCTGGACCGTGTGGTCGCGTTCGCTGCTGCCAATACTGATACTGAGTGCTCGCTTCATGGTTCTCTCCTGGCTCAACTCGCGAACGTACCTTCTCAGCTCTGGCCTGAGCATTTGGAATCCGGGGCCGAACTGCCATATCTGCGCTCGTCATGCGTCCCATCCGCCTACTCTTTCGCGGACAGGTACACGCGCGACGCAACAGGGATTCGACGCATTGCACTGGATTATACCCTACAAAAGGAAAAAGGCAAGACCAGGTGAGCTACACTTGTACAGGTCGTGGTTTGTGGTATACTCGATGAATCATGTCGAACGTGTCCAAGTCCCAGTGCGAAAGGATCCAGTCACGGCTTCTGGCGTGGGC
>Ga0114930_10003102_pt1 | contig 14683 bp, 15 predicted proteins | sample AnhtaG_FD_87300 | JGI IMG/M metagenome (GOLD analysis project Ga0114930, IMG submission 87300) | Deep subsurface microbial communities from Anholt, Denmark to uncover new lineages of life (NeLLi) - Anholt_01485 metaG | ecosystem: Environmental > Aquatic > Marine > Oceanic > Sediment | place... | reverse complement strand
TTCCCCGGCTGCGCCTATGTTCAGGCGCAGCGGGTCACCGACCGCCAGCCCTTGCTGCGCCATAAACCCGCTGCTGACCAAAATGCTGTCGGTCGCCAACGCCAGCCGGTTCATCAACCCACCCAGCGACTCGCCATTTCCGAATGGCGCGTTATAGGCGAAATCGGGGCGGTAAAAGGCCACCCGGGCAAAATCAACCCAATCTATGCCCAGGATGCGTCCTGCCTGTTGGTGACCACCGGTCTTGGCCGTGGCGTCATAGTCGCCTACGCGCGTCGCTGCCCGCACGCCGGGGACGTTCAAATGGTCGCTGACCGGCAAGAACAGCCATTGGGGTTCGTCTGCCGATTCCTCCCCAGTTGCACTGGCCTGCCCCGGCAGCGTGAGCCCCTCCTCCTCCTGGGTGCTTTCGCCCAACTCGGCCAGATTCAGGTCAGCACCGATTTGGTAATAGACCTGATCCCACAGGTGGTCGTCCAGCGTGACGGCCATCGAAGCGGAAAAGGTCGCCAGACTCACCGTCAGGCAGAGCAGGAGCAGCGGCCCCATGTATTGTGAAGAGGAACGGGCCAATTGGCGTAACATAAGCAAGAGGGTGGTTCCCTCCACCCACGATGCCACCCAGGCCAGAAAGCGCATCAACAAGGGGAAAAAACGAATGAGGACTAGCCCCAGGGACAGGCAGAACAGCACCGGTACCAAAAAGAGCAGCGGATTGGCAAAGGGGTCGTTGCCCCCTGCGGCCGTCAAGCCTACCGAGCCCAGCGCAATCGTGCCTTGCCTGTCAAACTGGTACCAGCCATACAGAGGCGGCACAAGCAGCAAAATATCCATAAAGCATCGCTGCCAAAAGGGAGCCAACAACGACCGGGCCTGTTCCCAACGCAGGGTAACAATGGAATGCTTGGCTGCAGCCAAAGCCGGGATCAGGAGGGCGATCAACGTCAGCGCGACGCCAACGAGCGCGTAACCAAGAGCCGTGGGGGTTAAGACGATGGCGCGCCATTCAGAAATGGCGAACGACTCGGCAGGATCTCCCGTCAATAGGGTCGGGTCAAGAAAGGTGCGTGTTTGGCTCACCAGTTGGGCCATCCATTTGCCCAATACAAGTCCCCCGGCCAACCCCAGGCCGCCGATCAACAGGCCTTCAAGCATAATGACACCGACAATTCGCCGGCGTGCGATCCCACGGCTGCGCATGATGGCGATTTCGCTCTGCCCGCGTCGCACCACCATGCCGGCAATCAGGCTGATAAAGTAAAAGACGAGGCCAATCACGGGCAGACCAAAGATGGTCAAAACGAGCGTCAACAGGCGGGAAGATTGGCCATAGCTTTGCAGCGCGGACACGGGCGAGATGTCCAGGGCGGCGTTGTCGAGCAGAACGGCGACGCGAGCCTCGACGGTCGCGACGTCCTCCAGCCACCTGTTGACACTAGCCGGCCGGACGAGACTGCCATCGAAAACTTGATACCACACGGCAGAGGCTACAGGTGCCTCTGACGCCGGCACAACCTGTTGGATGAAGGCGCTCTCGCTGGTGAGAAAAACCTCGTCAAAGGCGTCCGGCTGGTAAAACCAAAAGGGATCGGCCAGATCGATAGGCTGCCACACGCCTGCGATACGCACCGGGATCTGTGTCCCACCCTGGCTGGCCGCAAACAGGATGTAGCGCTCACCCACCTGCAGGCCCAACGTGTCGGCGATTTTCCGGCTGATGAGGATCTCGACCGCTTCACCGGGCTGATCTTCAACTGGAAAACTGCCCTCTACCAGTTGGATATGCTCGTCGAGACCCGTGACAAAGCCGACACTGGCCCACATGAGCGGTTCGTTCGGGATAAAGGCCGCGTCCTCGGTGGGAAAAAGGCGCAGTCTATCGGTCGCGACGTGTCGAATTTGAAACTCGACCGGCAGACCGATAATGTCCGGAGCCTGTTCGGACAGATACACATCGATGGGCGTATGGGCCTCCCAGGTGACACTGCCGTGCCACACCCCGGCATAGCGCCAGAGGAAAGCAAAAGGCGGACGAACTGTTCCCGCTTCCGTCAACTCACCTTGGAGCAGTTTGTTCTGCACGGCGTCGGCATAGAGGGGGACGCTGGATAACAGACCGACAGCGACGACCAATCCCAACAACAAACATGACATTAGCAGACGGTGGTTCCAAATCCGCCTGGCTGCCAGCGTAATGAGAGAGATGAGCCTGAATAATGTGCGCATTTTGCCTACCTTAAAGATTGTCGGGCAACCTCCGGTCGCAGACAACTCCCAAGCTTTACCAAAAGCCGCTTTGTCCGCTAAAAGCAAGCACGAAATTATTCTCGGACAAAGCCTTACAGTGATAAAGACAACAGACCAAACCAACTACAGTGTACCACACGATTGTTCAGAAATTGCTAGGGAAAGATTGAGACAATATGAGCTCTATACCGTTCCGCAGTGCGGTACTGGGGGAGTGGAATAAGGCCGTGATCAAAGACGATGACCGGCCAAGCCGGGATACATTTGTCGTCGCAAGCGCTCAATCATTAGAGGATGCAGTGGAGTGGGCGTTGGAGTGGGTGATCCCGACGTTGGTGTGGGCAGTGGCGAGATAGAGGCACCGTCTGGCGTTGGGGTGGACAGGGGAGAGTGGAAACGAGCGTCTTTCATCAGCTTAAGGGCTCATTTCTCCCTGTACAAAAGCCATGAACTCCCGGAAGCCCTGTTCAGGAGTCGTGGCAAAAGGAGCAGCGACGACGGTGTCTTGGTCGCCGTCGTGAAAGTAGCAATAGAACTCAAACCAACTCCTTCAATGAGTCGAGCAGCACATCTCGCTCTGCTTCCAGGTGATCGAACTCGAAATAGTCCTCAAAAGCCTCGGCCTCGTGGACTCGCCCACTCTTTATCAGTTCGTCGAGTTCAGTAACAGTCTGCACACCGTACTTGTGAGCTAGGCTTAGGAGCTGCGATTCGATCAAGCGCAACTTGTGGTTCAAGAACAAACGCAAGCTGGCCTGCGCCAGTTCCTGAGGTGCTAGTTGCAGTTTGGAGGCAATGCTTTCGTACATTCTTCCGTCCTCCTGAAACTCATTTCTAACTTGAGTCATTATACTCTCGTTGCGCCATCCGGTCAATCATAACCTGCTTGCTTCGAATCAGAAGGCTGTGGGTTTTGCGCCAGCATCCCGCCGGGCGCGCCAGAGAGAAAGACCCTAAGGGTTTGGTCTGAAACCCTTAGGGTCTTGTGCGTTTCTTGCCCGAAAACAGCGAGCCTAGAAAGGACTTGTCACAGTCACAGTGTCGTAGACCTGTCCCGGGCTCAAATCCCCTGACCATATGCACCGGCAACCCAACTGAATGGCACTGGCGACAATCATGGCGTCCCAGAACGAGATCTGGTACCGATCCTGCAGGCGAATCGCGTCCAGGATATCCTCCACCCCAGGACGATGTATCTGCCAAACCGACAAGTCGGCAATGATGCGCGCCGCCACATCAGGTGCCAACGGCTTGGCGACCTTTTGAGTGACGTTCACATAGAATTCCTGCAAAATCTGAATGCTCAGACAGCCTTCGCCCGATTGCCAGAGTTCGCGGATCAGATCCCGAGCGCGGGTATGCTCGTGTCCAGCCGAGAGGTCATGCGCGTAGATCAGGATGTTGGTGTCAACGAACTGTGGGTTTCAAGGCTCGCTCATGAAGCTCATCTCGCTGAGTCAAGATCCGGCCACCAGTACCCAGGTCGACGCCCTGTTCGAGCCACTGCAGATGGCGCTGTCGCGCGTGAGCGAGGTTTCTGTCACTCATCACCGGAAGCACACGCGTAACCCACTCCGGGTAAGGTGAGGATGTATTGGGGATGTCGAGGGTCAGGTTCGATCTTGGTTCTCAAGCGGCGCACCAGCCCTCGGACCAATTCCTTGTCCCCTCGGCCGCTGTATCCCCACACCTGCTCCACGATGATCTCGGTAGGAAGGATCTGTCCACGGTGCATCATCAGGGTATAGAGCAGTCGAAACTCGAGGTGGGTCAGCCGCCTCGAGCGTTGCCCAACGATCTGGACAGTGCGAGTGACCGGATCCAGAGTTAGGCCCTCAATGGACAGTGTGGGCAAACTAAAGAGTGGGACACTACCTGCCCGGCGCAAGAGTGCCCGCACCTGCGCAATAAGCAGCCGTGCACTGAAAGGTCGCGCGACGACCAAATCCGCCCCGGATTCCAGGAGGCGACAATGGAAATCCTCTACAACCTCGTTCACAATCGCGATCACGGGCACGGTGGTCTCACCCCGGACTCGGTGAACGCCGGCAAGGGGATCGCCCCCCTGAAGAGCGAGCAGGACAAGATCAGCCGGGCGCTCCGGCCAGGTCTGCATAGCACGATCCAGGTCACTCGCCGAGGTCACAGCCAGGCCAGCTCGCTGTAACACGACAGACAACACGGCTTTTTCATCGGCATCCTGAGCAAGCAGTAGAGCGTACATACCAGGCCTTCCATTGTCGCCGCTTGCGTACACTCAGGCTCAGCCATCGATGACCGCTATGTCTTGTCAGCCGGCTGGCCCTGTGACGGAAGAGGATATCACAGAAAGCACTGGTTGTCAAGGTAGAGCATCTGCCCCCCCCCTTATGCCTCGCCATTCATAGGCCCGCTCGGCCTGCCAAGGATCTGGAGCCTCTGAACAACTGGTGTAGAAACACAGAAGGAGGAGCCCCGTGTGGGGCTCCTCTGTCGGACAGGGCAGAATGGATGAGAATAGACTATCTACTTTTTCTTGCCCTTTTTCGGCTTCTTGTCCTTTTTCGGCTTCTTGAGCTTCGGTTCTGGCTTGGGGTCCTGTGCCATCACGATCACCTCCCTTCCTCTACGTCGCGATTGGGCGGTACCACTCCTTGCAGTGCTTCGAATGGACTATGCCTAGCAGTCCTCTTCCTCAACGTACTCGGGCTCGTCATAGATCCAGTCGACATCTACAGGATCCAACTCGACCACTTCCATCATGGTAGCGCACTCGGGGCATATCACCTCCTGGCCCGTCTTGACCTGACCGGTCAGAGTGATCTCTGCCCCACAATTTACGCAGTTTACGAGTGTTCTCTTTGTCTTACCCATCATCGTTCTCCCTCCTCAGGATCTTTGCTAGTCCGATACCAATTCTCGGACGGGGAAACACTGTCTCTAGTATAGATCAGATGTGTGCAAATAGGGTTCAAAAGAGATGCCAAAGCAGTTGCAGGAGACACTCGCCCGTGCGATTCTTGTCATTTCCTCGTTATCAGCGCAAGTCCCCATACTCCTGCCCGCTTCCTTTCTTCCCAGCTCTCGCCGCTTGCGCCCCGATGTGGCATCTTGAACCCAGCCAGCATCGGGGAACCGATCGGCGCTGGGTTCCTTGCTGCCATTGCATCCTGCTGGCAGTCCGGCCACTCTACAGACAATCCACACAAAGGGAGGAGCCCGACAAGGTTCATATGTCTGCTCCCCCACTTCTCAGAGCGCAACCGATAGGGCTTTTGGACGCCTTTGCGGCTCTTGTGGGTCTGGTATTTCTGGTCGGTCTATCAGCTCTAGTGGGTCTGGCAGCCCTGGTTGGCCTGCTACTCCTGGTCAGCCTGGCAGAATCGGCAGACCTGATCCGTCTGATCGATCTGGTAGCTCTGGTGCCCATAGTTCGTTCTTCCCTGCAACTGCCGCAATTCCCCATAGAATGTTCTCGCTATCGGTCTGGGTTCCGTCCTGCATTCCAGCCTAGTCGCTTCGGCGGTCCATTGTCCTCTCTCCTCCCGGCAATACACCGGCATCTGACATTTGCTGACCTACATACCGCCAGACGTGCGCTTTTGGTTTCCACTGGGCCAGCTATTCGTTTGAGGAGACTAGCAGTCTTCTTCGTCCTCGTCATCGTTGGCCCAGTCAAGCTCCACGGGCTCCGTACTGATGACCTCAAGGACAGCATCGCAGCTCGGACAGAGTAACTCGCTACCTACATATACTCTGCTCTCTAGTCGGACGTTCACTCCGCAACCTGGACAACGCGGAACGGACGTTCGCATCTTGGTGTCGTCAGACATACCTATCACTCCTTTCTTTGCAGTAATGCGTTTTTGCTCCGTGTGTGGTCCTGAGCCTCAACCTCTCCTCTTTGCACGCAGAGCACTTTGTAGTCAGTATAGCATTGGGGCGTGCAAAAGGAGTGGAAAAAAGGTGCCAAACCTGTTACAGATACGCCCTGCACGTGAGATTCCTGTCACTATCCCAGCCCAAATACGAGCCCCTTACTTCGAATCAGCCACCATGCCGGGCTGATGCTCGGCATTCCAATGAATGAAAATGGTTGCGTTTCCGGGCACACCATCATATACTCTGCATGAACGTCCATCGGTCTAAGAGCGTTCCTTTCTTGGTGCTACGAGCCTGTGAATCAGCCAGCTCTGGGGCGCTGAGAAGGATTCCGAATTGTCGCGCCCATCTTGGGTAGCACGCATCCTAGAGTCTCCTTTTCCGCAGCGCCTGGCCGATGGCATTACTTTACATGCAGGAGTGATGGACATGTTGACCATGGTTTATCCGAACTGTGCCGGGTTGGACGTGCACAAGAAGTTCGTCGTGGCCTGCCGATTGGTCGTGGATGAGCAGGGCAACACGCTGCAGGAACTGCGCGAGTTCTCAACGATGACGGCGGATCTAGAGCACATGGCGGAGTGGCTGAGTGCAGGCCACTGCACGCACGTGGCGATGGAGAGTACGGGAGTGTACTGGCAACCGATCCACAACATCCTTGAAGACCGTTTCGAGATCTTTTTGGTGAACGCCCAGTCGATCAAGCGCATGCCTGGTCGCAAGACAGATGTCAAAGATGCAGAGTGGATCGCCACGCTGATGCACCATGGGCTGTTGCAGCGTAGCTTCATCCCCTGCCGCGCACAACGAGAGTTGCGAGACTTGACGCGTTACCGTCAGAGTCTGGTCGAGGAGCGGAATCGCTTCGCCAATCGGCTGCAGAAGGTGCTGGAAGGGACCAACATCAAGCTGTCGTCGGTGGTCACCGACATCCAAGGAGTATCGGCGAAGGCGATGTTGCGCGCGTTGCTCAACGGGGAGGAAGACCCCAAGGTGCTGGTCGAGCTAGCCCGCCGACGCCTGCGCAACAAGCGAGCAGAGCTGGAACGTGCCTTGGTGGGTCGCATCACGGCATGCCACCGGTTCATGCTCAGCGAACTGCTTGAGCAGTTGGACTTTTTGGACAAGCAGGTCGCCGAGGTGGAAGCGCGTATCGAGGAGCAACTCACCCAGATGCCAGAGTATCTGGCAGCGATCGAACTGCTGGATACGATACCAGGCGTGAGCCGCCAGCTGGCCACCATGATCGTGGCCGAGATCGGCGTCGATATGAGTCGCTTCCCTTCTGACCGCCATCTCACCGCCTGGGCAGGTGTCGCGCCAGGGAACAACGAGACAGGGGGCAAGCGGCGTTCGGGCAAGACCCGCAAAGGGAACCGCTATCTGCAGCGTGGCCTGGTGCTGGCTGCGCGGGCGGCGGCACGCAAGAAGCATACCTATCTGCGGTCGCTGTATCACCGCTTGGCCGCGCGGCGTGGGAAGAGCCGTGCGGCAGTGGCTGTTGGGCGGACCATCTTGCAGGCGGCGTACTATATGCTCAAACGGGGTGAGGTCTATCACGAACTGGGTGAACACTATCTAGATCGCACAGACCGGGAGCGTATTTCGAGGCGACTGATCAAGCGACTGCAAGCTCTTGGCTTCGATGTAGCTGTGCAGGATCAGACCGTGCAGGCAGGGGACGACCCACATGCTCCCGAACCGGCTCTACCGCGTGCAGCATAGATGAGTTCATCTGCGGTTATTTTCATACTAGAAGGCTGTGGTTTTGCGGAGCGCAGCGGAGCACTCCGAGTGCATACGAGGAGCAAGGAGCGCAGCGGAGCACTCCGAGTGCATACGAGGAGCAAGGAGCGCAGCGGAGCAGCCCGCCGGGCGCGCCAAGAAGAGACCTCAAGGGCTGCCGCGAAGCGACCCTTGGGGTCTTTTGCGTTCACCCATCAGCGGACTGCAAACCCGCATTCGTGGGCCATTATGCTCCAGCAATGCGTGAACATTCACCGCTAATCTGCTTGCAGTTGGATCTGTGCGGCGGGGAGGCCCTCCATCTGGGCTCTGAGGGTGATTTCCCCCGCTTGCCCGGTGGTGCGCACGACGGCCAGCAACCGGCCCTGGTACGCCTTGCGCCGGCCGCCCACGTACGGTTCCTCGGAGATCGGGTTGGCTGTGCCAACCGCGATCAGTTCGCCTGCTCCACTTACTTCCAATGAAACTACCGGTTCACCATGTTTGACCACCACGCCATCTTTATCCAAGACCTCAATGGTCACGTAGGAAATGTCGCCGTAGGTGGCCCTTAGCTCGGCCCGGTCGGCGGTGAGGCGCAGGGCAGCCGGGCTGGAAGCAGTCGTCAGAATTGCCCGCCCGGTTTCCATGCCGCCGGTGTAGCCGACAGCCTCGATAGTCCCTGGCTGATAGTTGACCTCAAAAGTGGCTTTGTTTTGGCTGGCAGCGCCGGCCGGTTTTCGTCCAACCGAAACACCGTTGATGATCAGCTCAACCTCATCGTCGATGGCATAGACGTCTACCTGGGTCGGCTTGCCTTCTTGGCCGGGGAAGGTCCAGCTATCGATCACGGGTTCCCAACCCCATAGGTTGATCCCGAGCGGCTCACCACAGTGCTGCGGGTCGAGCACGCCAATGTACGGTTCGGTGCGCACTCCCCAGAGCAGGTCGCGGTAATAGGATTGGGGGCGTTTGAAGCCGCAGATATCGAAATCCCCGCAGTTTGCCAGGTGGTACGGATACGGAGCACCAAACGCCGGTTGCCCCTCAAAGTTCACCGACCCGATCCCAGCTTCGCCCACGTAATCGAACGCGGTCCAGACAAAATCGCCGATCACATTGGGCAACCGTTCTGTTTCTGTCCAAAAGTAGTAGGCCATATGCGGAAAGGTTTCGGTCCCGGCAATCACCCGCTCTGGAAACCGCGTTCCGTCCACACCGTAGCGCTGGGGCATGTAATTATAGCCAACCACATCCAGTTGTTTATTGAATTCGCCGGTCATGATGGCCCATGTATCTTTCTGCGGGTCCTCTGGGACTGAGGTAAGGGGACTTTCTAAGAACTGGCTGAAATCGCCGGTGGACAGGATCTCAAAGATGTTCAATGGGAGAGCGGAGGTCACAAAGCGGGTGCTGTCTAGCGAGCGCACGTAATCCGCTTGGCGCTGGCACCAGGCAGCCCCGTCGGGACCAAAGGAGTCAAAGATCTCATTGCCAATCGACCACATAATGACCGATGGGTGGTTGCGGTCGCGCTTGACTAACGCGGCGGTGTCGCGCTGCCACCATTCTTCGAAGTAGAGGTGATAATCATTGGGCGATTTACCCGAGCGCCAACAGTCAAAGGTTTCATTGATCACCAGCATACCCAACCGGTCGCAGGCATCCAGCAGAGCGGGGGCTGGCGGGTTGTGTGCCGTGCGCAGGGCATTAAACCCGGCAGACTTTAACAATTCGACCTTGCGTTCTTCGGCGCGGTCGTAGCTGGCGGCGCCCAACGGGCCGTGATCGTGATGGATGCAGCCGCCTTGCAGCTTCATCGGTACGCCGTTCAGACGGAAGCCGTTCTGTGCATCCACGGCAATCGAGCGGATGCCAAAGGTGGTGCGTTCGGTATCGATCACTATGCCGCTTACCAACACTTCGCTGAGCAGGGTGTAGAGGTTGGGTTCATCCACCGACCACAATTCTGCACCCCTCACCAGCAGGGTCTGCTGGACGGATAAACTCTTCACCGGGGTTTCTACCTGGGACACCGCATCGCCCTCCGCGTTCAGGACGGTTGCGCGTAACACCGCCCCCTCGGCACTGCCTGACAGGCTGGCCATTTCGGTCGCTACCTGCACCACGGAGACATCCGCATCTACTACAGGTGTGGTGACAAAGACACCCCACGGCTGAATGTGAACGCTTCCTCCAGTGCGCAGCCACACATGGCGGTAGATGCCGGTTCCGGAATACCAGCGCGAGTTTGGCTGGGCTGTGGTGTTCGCTACGACACCCACTTCATTTTCCTGCCCGTAGACCAGGTAGGGGGTGATGTCCACCACGAAGCTGGTGTAGCCGTAGGGCTGCAAGCGCAGCAGTTGGTTGTTGACCGAAACTTCGGCGTTCATGTACACGCCCTCAAACTCGAGCTGCACGCTTTTCCCGCGCCAATCTTCCGGAACGAAGAGCTTTTTGCGATAGTTGGCGACACTGCCTGGGAAGAACCCACCGTGGGTTCCGGATGGATTATCTGCGGCGCGCGGTTTTGAGATCATGGCGTCGTGGGGCAGGTTGACCGGTTGCCATGAGACGCCCATCAACATGGCTCCCAGCCCGGATCCCTCGTGAAACTCCCAACCCAGGTCAAACGTTTGCTTATTCACTTGTCCATCTCCTTTCTGCTTCGAGGTGATCGAACTCGAAATAGTCCCCAAACGCCTCGGCTTCGTGGATTCGCCCACTTCTGATCAACCCGTCGAGTTCGGCAACAGTCTGCACACCGTACCTACGGGCCAGTCCGAGAAGCTGTGACTCTATCAGGCGCAGCTTGTGGTTCAAGAACAACCGCAAGCTGGCGTGTTCCAACTCCTGAGGCGACAGTTGCAGCTTGGGGGCGATGTTTTCACACATCTTTTGTGCTCCTGACTTCGGAGCCATCGCTATGCCGGAACCTGAGCCAGCCGCAGACGAGGCACAAAGACCGTTCTGACCTGCGGCACAAGTTCGATGCTGATGTACGCAACTTGTTGTCCTTCTGCCTGCCGGGCCTTGCCCAGCTTCAGGTTGTCCTCACAGAGCTCTGGATCGTTCTGTGGCAAAAAGATGATCTCTGCTTCGTCAGGAATAGCTCCAAGGAACTCGGGATCACCAAGGACCTGCTGCATGAACAGCGCCATCAGCTCGTTGTTTTTCCTGAATTGCTCTTCTGTGGTCATCTGTTCTTTTCCTCGTATCTCTCTCGCCAGGATTGCCAGCGCTCTTGGATATAGTCGATGGCATAGGTCAGGGCTGTACCGTAATCAGAAAAGGGAAACGTCCTGGTTTCCTGCGACCCATCTGGATGACTGATGTCCATGTGGGGTCTGCCATGGGCTGTATCAAACCGAACAACAGGCTGCCATTTGCCTCCAATCATTGCCAAGTATTGCACGGCGAATCCAATGACCTGTCCCTTTTCCAGATCAAAGCTGACCCGGACCTCATCTCTATCACTCAGAACTACCTTGAGTCTTTTGCGCTGTCTTTGAGCACTTTCCGTCATCAGCCCACTCATCGGAAGCCCTGATTAAGGCTATTATACACCTTGACTGAAGGGCCGTCAATCCTCGTTGGGGAGGACGCAAGGCAACTGCCTTGACCACAACCCCCTTACTTCGAATCAGAAGGCTGTGGGGTCGAGTCCCGCCGGGCGCGCCTCAACATACGCTTCACAGCGATATTTCATGGTTCTTTTCCTCTGTTCTTGTTGCTGGGAATAACCCTATAACAGAGCTTCGACGCGAGCGCCCTCCTTCAGGGCAATGCTCTCCTTGGCGCGACCCAGATCGTTCCCACTCAGCAGGATACCTCGGGTGGGAGCTCCGCTTATGCGCAGAAAAGCGTTCGTCCCTCGAGCAGCAGAGCATCCCCGGATCAGCGCGCCATTGACTTCTCTCAAGTCAATAACCGGCGCATCGGCATGAGGCTGTTTCATCTTGAACCCATCGATCTCGACATCTCGCGCTTTTTCTACGATGAGAGCGGGTCCAGTCCTTGTTTCGACTTGCATGTTGTGAAACTCTACATGCTGCACGTGGGCGCAGAAAAAGCCAGCGCACGTCATAGGTTCAAGCAGGTGCATCATCGCTGGCTTTCCGGGGTAGAGGTCAGGAGCATCACTGGCGGCAAGGATCACGTTGTCAAAGGTAATCCCCTCGATCGGCATCTCGGGCAACCCATGGAGAAAGCCAGCCGCCGCCCTGATCCTGCGAGCTGTGACGTTGTTAAAGTGAATGTTGCGAATGATAGGCGTGCCCTCGTCGACGGGCAACGGGTTCTCGTCCACATAGAATTGCTCGTCTGGACTCGTGCCACAGCTATAGTACAGGTTCATCACGAATGGGCATAGTACATCGCGCATCACGATATTGCTTACTCGGATGTCCTCGACCACGCCGCCGCGTCCCCGCTGCGATTTGATGCGGATACCTCGATCTGTATTGTCAAAGACGCAGTTGGAAATGACTATGTTTCTGACTCCGCCCGACATCTCACTGCCGATGACAACGCCCCCATGTCCGTGAATCATCGTGCAATTGGAGATCGTGATGTTTTCGCAAGGCCTACCGAGTCTGCGTGCCTCCTCGCCTTTTCCCGATTTGATCGTAATGCAATCATCCCCCACGTCCACGTAGCAGTCTGAGATGCGCACGTTGCAGCACGAGTCGGGGTTGATGCCATCGGTGTTTGGCGAGTCAGCCGGATTCCTGATCGTCAGGCCGCGAATGGTTAGGTTATTGCAGTAAACCGGGTGGACTGTCCAGGACGGCGAATTCGTCAAGGTAACGCCCTCCAGCAGAACGTTTTGACAGTCCACGAGGTCAATGAGGCGCGGACGAGGGTATCTGAGGGTCCCCTTCCTGTGCATCTGCCACCACGGCTCGCCTTGGCCATCGATCTTGCCACGTCCCGTGATAGTAATACACTCTAGCCCCTTCCCATTGATCAGCGAAGCGTGCGTTTTCCCCTCTTCTCCTTCCCATCGAGCCGTAACCAAAGGATAGTCGGCGGGATCCTGGCTGCCCAGAATGGTCGCACCAGCATCGAGGAACAATCTGACGTTGCTCCAGAGCATAATGGCTCCAGTCAGGTAGTTCCCGGCGGGAAACCAGACAGTGCCCCCGCCTGCTTTGGCGCATGCGGCAATGGCCTTGTGGATGGCCTCCGTGTTCTTGGTCTTGCTGTCGCCCACTGCGTCATAATCCAGAACGTTGAACATTGGGGTTCCTTTCCTCACGCGAACAGGGATTTGGCAAAGGCGATATCCTCGGCAATCAACCGGTTCACCGCGCCGGGATCGCTGTATTCGGCGGTGAGACAGATGACGCCCTCATAGTTCCGTCTCTTTAGCTCTGCTGCCACTCGCGGCCAGGACGCCAGACCATGCCGCCCTCTGGTCCAGTAGGTCTTCCACACGGCGCACTCGTCCTCGGGGCCGTTGATGCGCTGCCAGAAGCCGTTCTTCAGGTTGACCATGCAGAGATGCGACCAGGCGATGTCGATCGCCAGTTCGGGCTCGGTGCCAGCCAGGGCCTCGTGGGCCGCGTCCCACACGATCCCAAAGTGCCGGGGGTCATAGTCTTCGATCAGGTGCCGAATGGCCATCGCGTTAGCGATGTCGCGCCCGTTGTGGTTCTGTATACCGATTCGCACACCGTACTTGTCCAGGAGCGGCACCAATGCATCGTACTCTTTTCGCAGTCTGGCCTCGGCAGCCATATAGCCCTCATCGCCGATGCGCACACAGATGCGGATCGTGGGCACGCCGGCCTCGGCGCAAGCGGCTACCGTCGCCTGGTCCGTCGGCCCGGCGACGCTGCACACGTGGACGCCGAACCCGGCCAGTCGATCGACTAGCTTGGGCAGACCTTTGCTCACGTTTTCCGGATCGACTTGGTATCCGGGTCGCACCGGAAACTCGATCCCCTGGAATCCCAGTCTGGCGACGAATTCGCCTAGTTCGGGTACCGACAGATCCTTCCAAGGCTTTGTGAACACAGAGAAGATGATCTTGTTGTTGCTCATAGCCCGGTTTTTCCTCCTCACGCTCCACTGACCCATGACACTTCTTGTGTCCTATGTGGTCACATTGGTTTCATGCTTCCTTCGCTCCCTTGTCGTAACGTCGCTCCCGCACGATCGCTATCTTGGTGCCAATGTAGATCGTACTTGCCGGCCACCAGTCCCTGGTGTAGCTCGGTAGTTTCACCGCGAGGCACAGGTATCCTGACCGATTTGTGCTTGAAATGCGAGAGGATCATCGCGTTCCAGACCTCGATGTCACGCAGAGCGAACTCGGGCGGGGAGAGGATCGGCCTGTCCTCGGTGATGGAGAGAGCAAACTGCTTCATTGGCGATAGCGGTCGTTTGACCTCTGGCACCGGCTCCCGGCTCACCTCGGGCCGGGGCGCGTCCTCGAGGCTGGCCCGAGGCCTCCTGACGGCGTTGGGGTTGTTCAGGTACTCGCTCAGCGGGATGGAGAACATGCCCAGTTTTTTCTGTCCTCGTCCTTGTGCGATCACGCAGCCCAGGTTGCCGATGAGCTCGTAGCCCTGTATCGACGGCTGGGTGTAAAGGGTGGCATGGAAAAGACCAAAGGCGCCGTTCTCGAAGCGCAAGGCGGCGATGCAGGCATCCTCTACCTCGATGCCCGGATGGCCCAGGTTAGCCAGCGTGCAGCTTGTCACCTCGGCCACCGAGCCGGCCAACGCCTGCAGGCGGTTGATATCGTGGATACGTTGGTTGGAGAGCAGCCCGGAGCCCTCACCGGCCCACGTGCCACGCCAAGGGCCGCTGCGATAGTAGGCCATACCCCTGGAAGCGT